>JAEEGJ010006101.1_pt1 | contig 36691 bp, 36 predicted proteins | sample 8958761 | NCBI WGS metagenome assembly JAEEGJ01 (sample SAMN16246546, study PRJNA631951) | gut metagenome | biome: gut microbiome; feature: rumen; material: RS-attached | host: Bos | place: Iran: Karaj | collected 2018-10
TTCCTCCTGTTGAACTTTATGGTCTTATTATATTCCATTCCGGATCCTTTTAGGCGGACAATAAACGGACTTATCTGCGTTTTGACTTCGGTTTTGCGGCCATTTTCGGACAGTCATACATCATCCGGCTTCAGCTTGTTGACGCCTTTTTTCCATGACGATATAATGAACTTACAAATGAGGTGTTACCGGTTGACGGTTGCCCTCAAGTTTATGGTTTAACCGCTCTAACTTGTCAGGCTACGGGCGGTTTTTTATTGCCTGGTTTTCAAGCACAGAGCAATGATCGCAACTATCATAAGTCCGATATCTATAACGATACTCAAGAGCTCATAATCAGTCATACAATCACCTCCATTCTCCTCGAAAGGGGTAATGGAGGGCAACCGCCTTCCGTTGGAGGTAACACCTCGAATAGATCTTAAATTGTATGACAGTCAGTTGCATTAACTTAATAGGACAACAATTTGATAACTGTTCTGTGGCAGAAATATCTGTCCTAAAAACCGAATTGACAACCGATAATTGTGCGTTGTTATCATTGCAGACACTTTTCCATGACGATATAATGAACTTACAAATGAGGTGTTACCGGTCGACGGTTGCCCTCTTGGGTTTTAGTTAGCCGCCCAAGTTCGTTAGGCTACGGGCGGTTTTTTATTGCCTGGTTTTCGCAAATACTGCAACTTGTGCATGGCAAAATGCATCTTATACCGATCTGCCGTCACGGCCTTTTCCGTTCTGATAATGTGTGCTCATCAAACTTGAGACAAACGGATAAGGAGTTCACGGAAATGAAAAAGAACAAGATCATAAAGGCAGCAGCGATTACTTTGGGCGTTATCGCTTTTCTCGGAGCAGCAGGGTCTTTTGCATTTGGCGGCTTTATTGCAGATAAGATCCTCCACCAGAATGAAGGAAAAGATACGCATGACAACAGCATTAAGCAGCTTGAGATCTGGGGATACGATACAGAGGGCTTTGAAGCAAAATATAATGGCACAGAAGTAACGGCCTCTGCATCTGACGGGAATACCGTTCCGGGAACGCTTTTCGACATGGGATCAGACACGTGCGTCATACTGGTGCATGGTGCTGGCGGAGACCGCGTCTGCACATATCCTTTGGCAGAAGAGTATCTCAAAAGAGGTTATGACGTCATCGCGATAGACCAGAGAGGGTGCGGCGCAAATCCTGATGACAGGGTCACTTTCGGAATCTTCGAAAAGCTCGACGTCGAGGCAATGGTCGCATATGCAAGAGAATCTTTAGGCAACAGCAAGGTTATCGTTCACGGCCAGTCAATGGGTGCCCAGACAACGGTTCTCTATGCGGCAAATGTAACTCCCGGCACAAAAGGCGCGGCTGACGCGGTCATCTGTGACAGCCCTGTTCCGGGAATGGAACTCGTCCTTAAAGAGATGTTCGGTGACGGAGATACGAAGTCTTTCATGGCGACTTATCTTACCGGCACGAGTAGGATCTTCATGAAGCTGGTATATGGCATTGATTACGCTGACGGTGACACTATCGAAAAGGCATCCGGCATCAGCATTCCCACACTCATAATCTGCAGCGACAAAGATGAAGTCTGCCTTCCTGACCAGGTCAGTGAAGTTTATGGTAATATTGCTTGCAAAGATAAGGCATTCCTCCATTTTGACAGCGCGCATATTGAAGGGGTCATCGATGATCCCGAAGGCTATATGGACGGTGTTGAAAAATTCCTTGGCAATGCCGGATTGTAATCGGAAATGAAACTGAACCTGTATAAAGAAACCGATATTCAGAATGAACACGTGGACGTATATTACTCCAACATGCGTCCGCTGATAAGACAGCTTGTGGACACGGTCAATTCTGACAGACCGTCGTTACCGGGACGCCCTGCTGATGAGGATCTTGACGACGGAGAAGAGATCCTTTTAGACCCTAAAGATATCTATTATCTCGATCACATAGACAGAAAACTTTTCGCATATACCAAAAACGGTGTGTACAGGCTCATGAACACATTGTCCGCGTGCGAAGAGATGCTCTGGAACTACGGATTTGTAAGAGTCTCCAAGTCAAATCTCATAAACATTTACAGGATCAAACAGTTAAAGCCTGACCTGAACATGAAGGTGTATGCATCCTTTGATAATGGTGAGAGGATATGCATCAACAGAAGCTACAAAAAGAGCTTCAACGAATATCTTTTGAAGATGAGGGGGATAAACTGATGCGCGAAAAGATCTTAAACTTCCTGCTAGAACTGTGCTGCGTATATACGATAATCTCAGTTGCCGGGGCAATAGTTAACATCATCTGCAAGACAGAAACGAATAATCTTAACGTCATTGTTATGTTCGTAACATGCCTTGCCGCGACTTTTGTGCTGTTCCTTCATAAGCTCTTCGACAACGTAAGCCCGCTGGTCATGATTATCGCCCAGTTCCTTATAGCATGCGCCGTTGTCGGACTGATACTCCTGTTTATAAGTGTTACGATATCTCCCATATCTCCCAAAGGATGGTTCGAGTTCTACAGATCGTTCGTGATACCTTATATCGTCTTCGCAGCATTCTACTATTACCGTGTTTTCGCTGAGACCAAAAAGCAGGATGAGCTGATCCGTCAGATCCAGGAAGCTCAAGGAAAAACTGAATAAAAATATACCGCCTCATCCCTGACAGGGACGGGCGGTATGAATTATTACTTGTGCCTTTTGTTGTAGTCATCCCTGATCTCGGAGAGCATCTCTTCAGAATCAAATGCCGCTCCCATTTCCTTGGCTGACCCGGCTTTTCTCGCGCGTGATACCATCTTGGACATGACCTTGTAGTTAAGGGCTGTGCCGGCACCGTCGCACTCATAGGTGACCGCGTGAAGTCTGTCGACACCGAAGTTATTCGCGACGCTTACCGCGTCCATGTTCGCTCCCATGAAGATGAATTCCCAGTGGTACTTTTCCTTCTGTCTCTCGACCATCTTCTTAACCTTGTTGTAAGTGTACTGTCTGCTGGAATTCTCCATGCCGTCTGTCGTTATGATGAACAGGGTCTTCTCCGGAACATCCTCTTCCCTTGCGTATTTGTGGACGTTCCCGATATGGTGGATCGCGCCTCCGACAGCGTCAAGAAGCGCCGTGGATCCTCTTACAAAGTATTCCTTCTCTGTAATCGGATTGATCTTGTCCAGCGGGATCCTGTCGTGAAGGACCTCTGTCACATTGTCGAAAAGAACTGTCGAGATGATGACCTCTCCTTCTTCGTTCTTCTGCTTTTCGAGCATCGAGTTGTAGCCGCCTATGGTGTCATTCTCAAGGCCTGCCATGGATCCGCTCCTGTCAAGGATGAATACGATCTCTGTTAATCCCTTTTTCATTTTGTTTTCCTCGCTTTCCGCTGCAGTTATTCCGTCTGCAGCTGTTTGATCTTGAGCACAGTATACGGAGATGGAAGGATGCAAAGGTCGCCTGGGAAGCGACATTTTCGAGGGGCGAACAAAGACATAAAAAGCCCCGCAAACATCAGCGTCTGCGGGGCAGTTTCTACTCCTATATCCGGTAAATATTAGAGATTATTGAAGTTGATGTGGTCAGCCAAGTCCTCGATCTGAGCCTTTGTATAAGGCGGCATGGGATTACCGTCCTCATCCCAATTCTCACAGAGGTTAATGGCTACAAATCCCTTGGGGGTATTGGCAAGAACGACACCGCCTCTATTATTCAATGCGATGGAGACCTCAACGCCGCACTTTGTCTTGTATGTCCACTGCTCATAAGAACTGATCTGTCCGACATTGAGATATACAGTGTCAAAAGATCCCTTCATGACTCTTCTGATCTGGAAAGAAACCTTCTCATAGTCTGCATCCAGAGAGAATGTTCCGTCTTCATAGCAGTATCCTGCTCCGACAATGCCTGTCCAGATATCACCGAACTTTTCCTGTAAGACTTTCTCATTGATGTCCATATCCAGCATCTTGCCGCGGAGCTTAAGGTTATACTTCTTGATCAATTCGTCAGCCTTGTCTGCCATCTCCTGAGAGTAGATACCATAACCGGGATATTTCTCTTCGAACGGATCTTTCTTTGTGCGCTTGCATTCCTTGTCGTAAGCATCACAGATCGACCAATCCTTGTCATAGTTATCCTCAAATTCACGCCACTCTTTTGAAGCCTTGTATTCGTCTGTATCTGAATATCCCTGCAAAGAGATCATCTGGTTCTTGGCAGGATCTAATTCAGGGTATCTGGTCATTTCTGCTTCAGTGGACTCGGTAGAACCGGTCGGCTGTCCGAAAGCTACTCCCTCAAGGCCTCCCTTGAATGCAGCATAAGCTGAGATTCCCATTGCTGACACTACTGCAGCGGCGATAATTACCGTAACAACCTTCTTCTTAGAATTGTGCTTTACCGTATTTCCATTCCCATTAATTTTCATTTTAGTCAACTCCTTTATCCTTTCGGCGGAGACGACGTTCTGTTCTTCAAGCTGTACTGAAGAATCTTCGATGTTGTTCATTAGTTCACGAATATTTACTTTCATTTAGATCGTCTCCTTTCGTTTTAGTGCTGAGGATTACCCGGAGTCTTTCGCGTCCGCGCCGGAGTTTGGTCTTGATCGTGGACGGGTTCATCTGCATTTGTTTTGCGATCACCGACACGCTTTGACAGTAGAAATAAAACCTCAGGAAGATCTCTTTATCAGGCTGCGCCATTGAATAGACCGCATTACGGACCATGTCGTCCTGTTCTTCCTTCGCCACTCTGTCAAATTCAGAATCATCATCTAAGATAAGAATGTCCTCGTCCAAAGGCAGCTCAATCTCCTTGTCCCGCAATTTCTGCATGGAAAGGCTTCTTGCCACACGGCTCAAATAACCCTTAAGATTCAGAGGATATAGTTTTTCTGCAGATCTCCACAAAGTCACGAACACATCAGATGTTACTTCTTCAACATCTTCATGGCCCATTGAACCCTGCAGGATATTACTTACTACAGTTCCTACATAAGCACTGTATTTGTCGATAAACCACTCCAGTGCTTCCTCGTCACCTTTTTTAAGTAAAGCCAGCGCCTTCGCTTCGTTCACTCTAAGTCTCCTCAAATTTGTATTCTGAACGGCCGTTCACCTATATAAGTGCAGATCAGATCCAAATGGTTTCACTTTTTCGAAAATTTTTTTAAATCCCATTATCCGAGCAGCGGTTCTTTGTGATCGAAAAGCGCCACATTGATGGTCATGATGTCATAAACACCCTGCTCGATAAAATACGAGACGATAAGATCTGTCTTGCTTGAATTGGACAGCGCATATCCCGCGCGGCCAAGGAAATCCTTTGTCTCATCCAGGTTAAGTCTTAATGCGAGCGCAAAGGCAAGCGCGGTGCTCTTCTTAGGCTGGTAATTCGCATTGCTCCTGATCTTCGAGAACAGTTTCCTGTCGACATTTGCCCTCTTATATACTTCTGTATCGCTGTAACCTTTTTCGGTGATCATGCGGAGAAGACACTCGGACCATGTATCAGAGAGGTTCCTGACCACGTCATCAAGAGATCTCGGCGGGGCTTTCTCACAAGCTGCAGCAGCAGGCGCTGCTTCAATGGAATTCTTTAAATGGAAATTTCCTCTGGCACGTGAGCCGCTTATGCTTCCGAAAAGACGGTCACCGCGCGTGCGTCTTCTAATTTCCCGCGGGTCGTTATCTTCAAGTGCCTCTGAGCATTCGTCAACAATGACGTCATACTCATCACTTGTCTTCTCGGCAACATAATTGTCGTCGATATACTGGTTTATTCCCGCAAAGATCTTGCCCGACAGCTCAAAAGATTCACTGTCGAAGACCACGAGTGTTATATCAAGTTCATTCTCAGAGAGAAAAGCGCTGAAGACTGAAGTCGCGATAAGGAGGGCATCTGTCTTGGGGAAGCCATAAACTCCTGTCGCTATAAGCGGGAAAGCGATGCTCGAGATCCCTAATTCGACGGCCTTTTCGAGGCAGTTCTGATAGCACCTTGTAACCGTCTCTTTCTCGCCCTTATCACCGCCCTGCCAGACGGGACCTACGGTGTGGAAGATGTATTTTGCATCAAGGGCAAAAGCTGGCGTAACGGCAACTTCGCCTTCTTCTATCACGCCTATCTTCCAGCGCTCTTCAAGGAGCTCTTCTTCGCCTGCAGCCTTATAGACCGCAGCATCGGTGCCGGCCATATAGACCGGTTCGGGATTGGCAGTGTTTACGATAGCATCTGCCTTGATCTTCGTTATATCGTTACGGACTATCTGAAAAGCCATGGCTGCTCCTTTTTTCTCAATATTATATCCCCCGCGCACGCCTTTATACAAAATGTGACAGACATGTAAGGAATTGGTAAGCAGATTAAATGGAGAAAAAAACTGGCGTTTTCTATACTTTGTTTATGAAGGAGGAATTTACGGTCAAAAGGGGCAAAAACTCGAAAACTCAATAAAACAGGGGCTTTGCGGATCCGTTACATCTCATCTTGCACAAAAATTGCCGCAATCTTAAGGAAATCTTAAGGTTTTCGATACTTCATTTTAATAAAGTCTGTGTAATAATGATTCGCGGGAGAACAGAATATGGAAACTATCAGAATCATAAATTTCATCATCACAGCGATCTTCGCAGTGTGTTACTCATATCAGTTTTTGTACGTGCCGATCTCTCTCTGGTTCCAGCACAGGGACAACAGGAGAATGAAGAACACAAAGACTGAGGCTGACAACGAGCTTTGCGAAAGACACCTTAAGCGTTACGCAGTCCTCATCTGTGCAAGAAACGAAGAGGCAGTTATCGGCCAGCTCATCGACAGTATCAACAATCAGACTTACAAGGGTGAGATCACGACTTTCGTTATGGCGGACAATTGCACCGATAACACATACGGTGTTGCTGTCGACCACGGCGCAGTAGCTTACACAAGAAAATCTTCAAAGTACATCGGCAAGGGTTATGCTGTCGAGATGCTCTTAAGACATATCAAGTACGATTATCCGCTCGGATTTGACGGCTACTTTGTTTTCGACGCTGACAACATCCTCACACCCAACTATATCGAAGAAATGCACAAGTGCCACCTTGCAGGCAACGATGCGATCACATCTTACCGCGCTGCAAAGAACTACGGCGACAACTGGATCAGCTCCGGCTACGGCCTCTGGTTCTTAAGAGAATCCATGTACCTTAACTACGCACGTTACAGGATCGGATCTTCCGCAGCTATCTCCGGCACAGGATTCTTCTTCGCTGACAGCGTTCTTGAGGATATCGGCGGATGGCCTTTCCATCTTCTTACAGAAGACATCGAGTTCACAATCAACCGCGTATGCAAAGGCCGTAAGATCGCATTCTGCAGAACAGCAGTCTTCTACGATGAGCAGCCCACATCCCTCATGCAGTCAGTAACACAGCGTATGCGCTGGGCAAGAGGCTATATCCAGGTCTTCCAGAAGTACGGCAAGGATCTGGTATCCGAGATGTTCCACGGCAACTTCGCAGCATTCGATATGACAATGAACATCATGCCGGCATTCCTTCTTACTGCAATCTCGATCACATGCAACCTTCTCTACGGCATCATCGGAGCAGCCACAGGCGGCGACATCACGATCGCACTCTGGTCAATGTTCGAGACAGTCATCAACGCATGCTCAATGCTTTTCGTGCTCGGAACGATAACAATGATCACAGAATGGAAGAACATCCACGCAGGTGTGGCACGCAAGATCTTCTCATTGTTCTCATTCCCGGTCTTCATGCTCACATACATCCCGATCGCGTTTACGGCACTTTTCGTAAATCCCGGCTGGAAGCCGATCAAGCACAAGGCAACAACATCCGCACTCAGCGCAGAGCTTGTGCAAAGGGAAACAGGAAGAAAGATTTCATAATATATAAAGGATGTCTGAAAAGGCATCCTTTTTTAATGTTAATATCGAAAAGGGATTTCTCGAAAAAACATAATCAAGTGCAACATTCGGGCCATATGGTCTGTATTAATGGCATAAGACAAAACATCAGGTTAAAAGGAGTAAAAGGAAATGAAGAACATCGCAAAGAAGCTTTTCGCATTGGGAATTACAGCAACTCTTATGCTCGGCTGCATCACAGCATGCAACGCAAATGCCAAGGTAAACGTAAAGGTCAACGGCTCTGAGGTCCTTAACACAGAAATCAGCACCGGTTCATGGAAAATAGAGCAACTTAACAATGTAGGTCCTGAGCACAAGAAGTACTTCGAAGAAGCAATCAGTCAGCTTGACGGTTATAACGGTGAGCCTGTCGCACTTCTCGGCACACAGCTCGTATCAGGAACAAACTATGCTTTCCTCTGCAAATCCACGATCAAGGCAAACAACGCAATGAATTCACTCATGATCACATACATCTATGTAGATCTGTCAGGCAAGGCAACATTCCTGAAAGATGAGAGAGTCGTACTCCCCGGCACAGAAAGCGACAACGGCAACGTCACAGGCGGCTGGTCATACGCAGAGAGCACTGAAGTTACAGATAAGGTTAAGGAAGTAATGGAAAAGACCGGAGCTACCAAGGACGGCAAGTACTTCCTCCCTATCGCATACGTTGGTTCACAGGTAGTTGCAGGCACAAATCACGCCATCCTCTGCAAGGCAGCAGCTTCTTCAGCAGACCTTTCCACAAACAAGGCTACTCTGGAGCTGGTCTATGTATATGAAGATCTTCAGGGCAACTGCGAGATCACAAATACAGAGAGCATCAAATTAAGCGTAGGATAATACTCATATAGATTAAGCGACCCCCGAAGAAAGAACCGTCTCAATAACAGAGGCGGTTCTTTTGTGTGCTATGGTGGTGCATTTTACATTGTGGTTGCCACGGTGGTTGTGTAATTTTCAAGCGAAAATCAGCCAAAAGTTACACAAAAAGGCTGATTAGTGTAATTTTCGAGCGAAAAACGGCCAAAAGTTACATAAAAGCCGCGCGAGGGGGAGCAATAAATCAATTACGACGAACACCTGCTCCTGCACTTCTCGCAGTTGCCGCAGCAGGATGAGCCGCTTTTCTTACGCTTAACAGCAAGGAGCACGGCACCGGCAATAACTGCAGCAATTACAGCGATGAGCACGATATCGACAGGTCTCATACAAGGCCTCCTGTGCATAAGAGGATGATGATCCTGAAAAGGAAGCTTACGATCCAGGCGAGGATGCACTGCCAGAGAACAACAGCTGCGGCCCACTTCCAGCCGAGTTCGCGCTTGACCGATGCGATCGCGGCGACGCAAGGGGTGTAAAGAAGGCTGAAGATTAGGAGCGTGCCTGCTTCGAGCATGCCGAGGACGGCCGTGATGCCGCCTTCAGCTCCGAAAAGGACTTCCAGGACAGATACGACGCTCTCTTTTGCCATGAAGCCACTGATAAGTGACGTTACGATGCGCCAGTCACCAAGGCCCAAGGGCTTCATGACGGGGGCGATGAAGCCGGAGATCAGTGCCATGATGCTCGTGGACGAATCAGAAACAAGATTGAATCTTGTATCAAAACTCTGAAGGAACCATACGACGACTGTCGCGATGAGGATGACAGAGAAAGCCTTCTGCAGGAAGTCTTTTGCCTTCTCCCACATGAGCTGCAGGGTGCTTCTCAGAGAAGGGAGTCTGTAGTTCGGAAGCTCCATAACAAACGGTGCTGCTTCGCCCTTGAAGAGAACCTTCTTATAGACAAATGCGACGAGGATGCCGACCACGATACTGAGGAGATAGAGGCCCGTCATGATGAATCCGCCCTTGCCCGGGAAGAACGCGTTAACGAAGAATGCGTAGATCGGGAGCTTCGCGGTGCAGCTCATGAAAGGCGTCAAGATAATGGTCATCTTACGGTCCCTGTCGGAAGGAAGCGTTCTTGTCGACATGACGGCCGGAACTGTGCAGCCGAAGCCGATAAGGAGCGGCACGATAGATCTTCCGGAAAGGCCGATCTTCCTTAAGAGCTTGTCCATGAAGAATGCGATCCTCGCGATGTATCCGCTGTCTTCAAGAAGTGACAGGAAGAAGAACATGACGACGACGATCGGCAGGAAGCTCAGTACGCCTCCGACGCCTTCGAAAATACCGTCGATTATAAGGCTGTGGATGACTTCATTTACGTTGGCACTCGTAAGTGCTTTGTCCGTTATGTCGGTCAGCTTCTCGATGCCGGTCTCAAGGAGCCACTGGAGGCCTGCGCCGATGACATTGAATGTCAGGACGAAGACTGCCGCCATGATGAGAATGAAGATCGGGATGGCAGTAAACTTGCCTGTCAGGATCTTATCTGCCTTCTCGCTCCTGGCGCGTTCTTTGTTGTAGACGGGCTTGGTGACGCACTTGGCGACAAGCTGCATGATGTAAGCAAATCTCATGTCAGCGACGGCAGCAGCGGGATCTAAGCCGGACTGCTGGTCGAGCTTGACTCTGATGTGCTCTAAGAGGTCCTTCTCGTTATCGTCGAGCTTGAGCTTCTCTAAAATGAGACTGTCGCCTTCGAGGGCCTTGCATGCCGAAAATCTTAAGGGCAGGCCGCACCTCTCGGAATTGTCATCGACGATGTGCTCGACTGCATGGATCGAACTGTGTATGGGGCTGCCTTCCGGGCAGAAATCCTGCTCCAGAGGCTTCTCGCAGTACTTTGCGATGTGGATGGCGTGCGAGATAAGCTCGTCGATACCCTGGTTCTTAGCGGCGCTGATCGGAACGACAGGAACGCCTAAGATGTGCTCCATCCTGTTGATGTCGACAGAGCCGCCGTTTCCGGTCAGCTCGTCCATCATGTTGAGCGCGACGACAACCGGCCTGTCCATCTCGAGAAGCTGCATCGTCAGGTAAAGGTTACGCTCGATGTTCGTCGAGTCGACGATGTTGATGATCGCATCAGGCTTGCTGTCGAGAACGAAATCTCTTGAGACGATCTCCTCGCTTGAATAAGGGGACATCGAATAGATGCCCGGAAGATCTGTAATAACTGTATTGGGATAGCCGATGATCGCGCCGTCCTTGCGGTCGACCGTGACACCGGGGAAATTGCCTACATGCTGGTTGGAACCTGTCAGGCGGTTGAAGAGCGTGGTCTTGCCGCTGTTCTGGTTACCGACCAGGGCAAAAGTAAGTTTATGGTCATCAGGAAGAGGATTCTCTGTTTTCTTGTCGTGGTGGATGCCCGGCTCACCGAGATTCGGGTGCGCGACCTTCTCTTTGCGCTTTTTGGAGCCCGACCCCTCAGCATCTTTCTGCTCGCTGTCTTTGCGGTCTTCAGCTTTCTTATCTGCCATGACCACATCGATCCTGGCGGCATCGTCCAGTCTTAAGGACAGTTCATAGCCGTGGATCCTGACTTCGACCGGATCGCCCATCGGCGCGAATTTCACGATGGTGATCTCAGCACCGGGAATGATTCCCATGTCAAGGAAATGCTGCCTTAAAGCACCCTCGCCGCCGACCTTCTTTACGACGCAGCTCTGCCCTTCTTTGAGTTCTTTTAATGTCATATTGTTCCCCTCTGCAATGACCCTGTTAGTTCATTTTCGAGATTATTATATATTCGGGGCATGCCATAGGGATATTGACAGTTAGAATAAACTAACCGCTTGGTTTCAAGGCTTGATTTTGTATGGTTAGCACAATCTAACTATGGTTGCTGTCCTTCACGTCTGAATCTTCCGGGTGTCATGCCCGTTATCTTCGCAAACTGCCGGCAAAAGTGCTCCGTGCTCTTATAGCCGCACATCTCCGCAACTTCCGATATCGTTCGCGATGTATATTTGAGCCTGTCTTTGGCAAGCCTTACCCTCGCGTTGATAACATCATCTATCGGGCTTATACCGAATGTTTCCTTGTAGAGGGTCTGAAATCTCGTCCTTCCCAGATTCATCCGTCTTGCCATCGAATCAACGTTCCATTCGAATTCCGGATGAAGCATCATATCTCTTCGCAAAGCAGTAAATTCATGGTGGTAAGGAGTGCTCAAAAGGTCAATGCTGTCATCAGATAATTTCGCGAAAAGTATCTTAAACAGCGCAAGCATTTCCGGATCGTCAGCATCTTTTTTTGCGTTGCTCTCCCATGCGATCAGCTTGAAGAGATTATGCACGAAGTCCGGATCAGCGGGCGAAAAAGGGACATTGCGAACAGGAAAGTTCTCGATGAACTCTTCATCAGTATCGAATCTTATCCAGTCGTTTTTGTAAGGCTCTCCGGGAAGAGAACTGTAATATTTGCGGTGGCCCGGAGTAAACAGGATAACTGACTTCGCCGGGTAGTAACGGAGTTCGCCTTCGACCCAGAACAAAGCCGGAGTATGCGTATAGAGCATCTGGTAACTCTCAAAGCCTCTCCTGCCCAGGTCGGTATCGTAAACCAGTCCGTCCTCATGAAGATAACTGAAGCCTGAATACAGAACATTGATCATAAAATCAAGTATCCCTCCTGAAAGAGTGCGCAAAAATACAACATTTTTATACAATTTTCTGTTATAAACGGGCGTTTGTAAAGATACGATTGAACAATAGTTCAATTTTACTGTGCGAAAGTTCATTGTTGACCCTTAGCCGAAATGCTAAAGTTAGCCGGCATAAAAAGGGAGGGATCAGAATACATGAGCACACTTGTACGCGATATGACAAAAGGTAATACGGTAAAACTCCTCTTGGCGTTTTCATTACCCATGCTTGTAGGAAACATCTTCCAGCAGCTTTATAATCTTGCCGACTCCGCAATAGTAGGACGCGTTGTCGGTCCTGATGCTCTTGCTGCAGTAGGAGCAACCGGCTCACTTTCATTTCTGTTTTTCTCTTTCTGCATAGGTGTGGCTAACGGCGGCGGAATAACCGCCTCCAAGTATTTTGGCGCCAAGGATGAACAAAGAGTCAAGAAGGTAATCGTCAACAGTGCTTACATGATGTTTATCGCATCAGTCTTCATGGCTATCCTGGGATATGCCTTGTCAGAATGGATCTTGAGGATCCTTGATACACCTTCCAATATCATTGTTCTGTCTACACAGTACTTAAGGATCATGTGCCTGGGCATTCCGCTTGTCGGAATGTATAACTACGGATCGGCTATGCTCCGTGCATTGGGCGATTCGGTCACACCGCTCATTTTCCTGCTTGTATCATGCTTTCTTAATATTGGCCTTGATCTCCTGTTCGTAAATGTTTTCGGATGGGGAGTATTCGGCGCTGCTGTCGCTACACTCATCGCACAGTTCGTCTCCGGTATTGGCTGTCTTGTTTTCGCATATCTTAAGAATGATTATTTCAAGATCAATAAAGCTCTCCTGCGTCCTGACATGAAGATAATCAGGGAATGCACGAGAATGGGTTCCATGTTAGCTCTGCAGATGTCCCTTATCGCGGTATCCTGCATCGCATTACAGCGTTACGTCAACGGCTTCGGCTCCATGACTGTCGCAGCTTTTACCGCAGTAGGAAGGATCGAGCAGATCGTTCAGCAGCCTTACGGATCTCTTAGCATGGCATTATCAACACATGCCGGTCAGAATCTTGGCGCCAGGAACTACAAGCGCATCAGGGAAGGCTTTACCAAAGGCATGATCATCATGGCTGTATTCTCGCTTATCGTTCTCCCCCTCGCACAGATCGGCGGTGAGACCGTAATGAAGCTTTTTGTTGAAGACAATGAGATCATCAGCATGGGCGCCAATGCACTCCGCATCACCAGCGCGTTTTACTTCGCACTTGGTACGATCTATGTTTGCCGCGGCGTGCTTAACGGCATCGGTGATGCAGGCTTCTCATTAAGCAACGGCGTAGTAGAAGTCATCGGCAGAATAGGTTTTCCCCTCCTTCTCGGACTCTTCCCCTCTTTGGGTGTATGGGGCATCTGGATCGCAGCAGGCCTTACCTGGTTCATCAGCGGCTTCTTTGCTCTCGTCAGATACATAACAAAGATGAGGAGCGCAGCCTTCATCTCTGCAGCTTCTCCTGTCAGGACACAACCCATCATGAGTCATGCAAAAGTTACTGCAATACGCAAAGCATCATAACTTTCCTTATTTCTATTCCTATCCCGAATTGATGAGCCTGCATTAATTTGCAGGCTTATCAATTCCAAAACAGCCTAGAATGATGTAGCATAAAGTATCCCAAGGTGATTTAAATAAAGAGAGGCACAACATGGACTATTCAGCAAAGAAGACGATCAAGAGCGCAAACCCTTATATGCCGTTGTGGGAGCATGTTCCGGACGGCGAGCCGCGTGTTTTCACGTATAACGGCGAGACGAGGATCTATCTTTACGGCTCTCACGATACGAAGAAGACGGATTACTGCGGTCCTGACTACGTCGTATGGTCCGCGCCCGTTGATGACCTCACGAACTGGAAGTGCCACGGCGTCTGCTATACGGCATCTGACGGCGGCGATCTTTATGCACCTGACGTTGTCCAGAAGGGCGACACTTTCTATATGTATGCAGCGGAGAACAGAGGTTCTTCTATCATGCTCGTTACATCCAAGACACCGTGGGGACCTTTTACAAATCCCGTGAAGACAGAGCTTGGATTTGACCCGGGCATCCTGGTCGATGACGACGGCAAAGTCTATGCTTTCTGGGGATTCTGCGAGTGCCATGCGGGCGAGCTTAATGACGATATGTGCACGATCAAGAAAGAGACCGTAAGACATCACATCATCGGACATTCCAAGCCTTACTGGATCAAGGAAGATGACGGCCACGTTATCCCTGAGGACGGCTTTTTCGAAGCTTCAAGCCCTCGAAAAGTTAACGGCAAGTATGTCTTCGTATATTCAAAGCGTTATGAATACCATAAGCCCGAGCTCGGTGTCTTCGGAAGCTGCAATGGATTCCTCTCATACAAGTGGAGCGACTCTCCTCTCGGTGATTACAAGGACGGCGGCGACATCAGCTTCAACGGCGGCGAGGTCATCAAAGGACCTGACGGCAACGGCATAATGACATATCAGTGGGGCAACAATCACGGCTCACTGATGAAGATCAAAGACCAGTGGTATGTCTTCTATCACAGACAGACCGGCTGCGACGAATATGCAAGACAGGCAATGGTCGAACCCGTCGATGTCGCTCTGGGCAAGGACGGCAAGATCTATATCGGCAAGATCTCTTATGAGAACGGTGAGCCCGTAAGCTCGACTGTCGTCGACATGACTTCACAGGGCTTCAACAAAGACGGTCTGGACGCTTTCTCAGTCATATCAGCAGGATATACCTGCCATATGTACGACGGCACCGGAAAGCCCAATTTCCTTGATAATGCAGAGGGCACGAACAAGGGCGTTAGACGCGCTCACATTCAGCCTGTTTACGAAGGCGATTCATCTCCTGTCGTAGATATCCAGAGCGGTGCGACGATCGGATTCAAATATCTCAACTTCGGAAACGAAGGTGCTTCCAAGGCTTCCATCAAGGGCTCTTTCCCTAAGGGCTTTACGGTCAATATCAGACTCGATTCCTATGACGGTGAAGTGGTCGCTTCTGCTAAGGCTGATGAGGATTCGGAGGAACTTGTTTTCGAGATCTGCAAGAAGATCACCGGAAAGCATGCGGTATATTTTGAATTCATCACAAATGACGATGACAAGAGAGCCGTCCTGGATGTATTCACATTCGATTGATTAAGTCTCGAAAATTCGGCATTTTTTCAGTTTTCCAGGTCAAAGATTTGTGATATTCTTTCACGTAGTTAATTGTTTCTTATGGGGGATCATATGGGGACAAAAGCAACCAAGATCATTATGAGCATTCTGGCACTGTCTTTTATGTGCCTGTTTCTTGTTGCCTGCGGAGAGAAAAAGCAGCCCCAGTACATTTTGATGTCCGCCGAGAATAATGGCCTGGTCGAGTCCTACAGAGCTTACTTCGAGCTTGACGGCAATAATGTCCAGTCCATGAAGGAAATGCGTTTTGATGCCCTGATCAAGGACACCTCCAACTACAAGCTCGCTGAGGTCAAGACCTATGAATATGAGGTTTCCGCTACGACTGCAAAGCCGGAAGACTGGAAATTCACAAAAGAGGTCACCACGGAGAAGCAGGCTTTTAACAGAAAGACTCTCATCAGATATCTGCGTATCATGAAGCTTCCTTACTATGGAACCATCAGGATCAAGGTTTTAGATTTTGACGGATACAGCGTAGTCGAAGTCTGGAGAATGGATGGCAAGACAGTTCTTGATAATCAGAGCGCATTATTCAAGAGCGGCCATCAGGTAAATACTCCCGCTAATGTCTCGCTCAAGTCTCTGGACAGAGTTTACAAGAAGAGATAATCCTTAAAGCCCATCGATAAAGTCTTTTATCAGGTGCCCTAATTCAGAAGGGTACTGCTCGAAAATGTTATGATCTCCCGGCATCAGGACCACTTTGCAGTTGCCCATCTTCTCACAGTAAGGATAAAGCTGTGTCTGTCTCGCTTCCTCATACTGCTCCAGAAGATTCTTGACGTATCCCTTGTCCTCAAACTTTTCGTATCTGAAAGGCTTTCCGAGATTCCTTTTACGGATCTGGTCGTTCGCCCACTTGTTATATGAAGTCAGCTCTTCTTCAGTCTTAAAGCCCCAGCTCGCACAGATGTAAAGCTTTGGAACATCATTTGTCTCTATGCTGTTCCACGCCGCTCTGACATTGGAAGTGATGAGGTCCGATTCAGATCCTGTCGAATACGAATCCATCGTCATGTATCTTAACGCATCGCCCATCTTCTGCTCGTCTTCAGTGAACATGTCAGAATACTTGTAATGGTATTCCTTAATGAATCTTCCGAAGCCGAGCTTCAGGATAAGGGTCTGTGCTTTATCCATGAACCTTATCTCACCGTCTCCTCCCGGACCGAAGCTCAGGTTTTCCGACAGCTGTGTGCCGTCCAGGAAGACCACTGCCTCGATCTCTTCAGGATACTTGCTTGCCCAGTAGGATGTATAAGCGCCTCCGAGTGAATGCGGCATCAGGATGTAAGGACCATCTATTCCGCTGTTCTTAAGGGCGGTCCTGTAATCCTCGACGATATTCTCTATGGTCATCTTCTTACCGCTGTCGCCGCTTAATCCGTAACCGGCGCGGTCGACATAGACAACGAGATTATCTTCTTCAAGGATTTCAGTCATCCTGCGCTCGAGCACGGAATAATCGCCCATTCCAAGACCTGCCAGAGCCACTATCGTGTGCTTTCCATCCTCTTTTCCGAACTTCGCGACATTAAGTGAATGGTCACCGACTGACACCGGATTATAGTATCCGTTTGCCTTAAGGAGCTTCATCTCCTGATGCGTCATGATCTTGTGATTGATGAATATTGCCAAAAGGAAAGCCAGGATCACAATAAGGACCGCCAAAAGGATGCGCTCCAGCTTGCTTATTGACCTCTTGTCCCTGCTGCCTGACATCACTCTGTCTCGCCGCCTACAGTGTACCAGGTGCCCGTATCAGGGTCTTTCAAGGTAAATACCGTCATGCCCTCCGACTCGGGATCGTTCCTGTTAACCACATCGTGATAGTAACCGAATTCTTTGTAGACCGTACCGGAAGTGGTTCTCGCACCGGTGTAATTAACGCCATAGTGTTCCTTGTAAATCTCGCCGTTCTTGTCTTTGCCCATGCCTTCATTCTGGTACTTGATGCTCTTATATGACTCGATCTTCCCGTCCATGTGAGCGAAAAATTCCTCCCACTCCTTCTCAAGATCGTGGGTCTTTTTCATCTTTGGCGAGAAAAGCCCGCAAAGGCTCTCTATATCTTCATTCTTCAGGTATTCGAAGACCTTCTCCGCATATTCTTTCTCGGCACTTTTCGCGCCGCCTGTCACATTCTTTATCAGTGAACATCCCGCGATCTGCATCACCAGGATCAAGCTCAATGTGACTGCTGTAACCGCCCTTATTCCGGCCTTTTTACTCATTTCAGATTCCCTCTATCCACGTCAAATACTTATCTAGTGTCTTATTCTCTCCGCGCTCGAAAAGAAAACACCCCGCAGTATACCACGAATGCGTATTCCTCTTATCTTCGACCTCGTAGATGCTGCAGATGTTTCCGGCTTCTCCCGCCTTCTCCGCGAAGTCTTCGGCGCACCCGAACCCGACCAGACCGTCGTGCCTGCTCTGTATCAAAAGCATCGGAATGTTGCTTTTATCCATGAGTAATATGGGCTCTCCCTCACGCCTGTCATACCCCTTCGCGAAAAGCATGTTTATAAGCATCTTCAAAGTCTTTGTCGCATCTTTTCTGAACGAATACGGACCTCCGAATCCGATGTATCCGATGACATCCGATACATCAACTCTATACTTCTCCTGCACTTTTTTGCTGTAGCACAAGATGGACGATAAATGCGCGCCCGCAGAAGGCCCTGTGAGGACGATCTTTGATGTGTCTATGCCCTTTTCCTTCAGGTATTTGACCGCTGCATTATATGCCGCACAAACATCTTCGATCTGCGTGGGATATTTATTCTTCGGTGATAATCTGTAACCTATCGAGACGAAGCGGTAGCCATGTCTTGCCATGCACTGTCCGACATAGTCGAAGAACTTCGGATTCCCTGCATTCCAGCCGCCTCCGTGTACCCAGAAAACGATCTTATCGCTGGTTCTTTTCGAGGGCTCGTAGTAATAGAAATACTGCTCTTTGTCAGGTCCATAAGTCACCTTCTCAGGCGTGACTTCCTTCTTTGTCTTGAATAGGTACCTCCAGAAGATCGGATAATAACTTAGATTCTCTCTGATGTAATCGATCACTTTGCAAACTCCCTTACTTCCCTGATCCATTGATGCGGCTTAAAGCATGCAAGTTCCGCGTGCGCCATGCCGTCAAAGCACTTAATCTCCATATTAGGATTCAATTCCTTCATCTTAAGGGCGCCCTTTTTGGCGACTGACTCATTACCCTTTGTCCCGTGCATGAAAAGGATCCTCATGCCTTCCGGATACTTTACGAATCCGAATGGAGTGAAGACCGAGTCGATGATATTATCTACACTTTGCGGGTTCATGTTGTCAGCGATCTTAAGAAATGTCTCCCAGTATTCTTCCGGAAGAAAATCCTTCTCGAATGCGGCTTTTGTCTTCGGATCGCGCGCTCTGGACTTGCTTAGGATACTCTTGTAGTTATTCTTCATAATGCCTTTGAGAAGACCGTTTACCTTCATGAGCGGCGCGCCGTCTATGACGAGGTTTTCTATCTTTATGCCGGTGCTTTTCGCGAGCTCTGAAGCGATCCTGCCGCCCATCGAAAGACCTGCGAGAAGATAGACTTCGCCGTTAAGCTCTTTCTGTATATATTCTTCCAGCTTCCGCACCTCATCCTCTACGCTTATGAACGTGCTCATCTCATCTTCGGTATGGCCGTCAAGCTCAGGCACGATCACATAATGGCTGCTCTCATAGACCTTCGCCGCCCTGTTCCAGATCTGATACGGCGTGAGCATTCCGTGAAGCAGCACGACCGCTTTATTATTCTTATCGCCATAAGTATGAAATATCATTTCTTTGCCTTTCCGCCCATCATGAGGATCACCGATGTCGCGAGGTTCCTGAACATGTCTTCAGGCTTGTACTTGCCCTCGATGTGAGGGACCTTAAAGCATTCCGAGAGCACGTATCCTGTTTGGATCCCGTGGTAATTGACGATCATGAACTGGATGATCTCATCGATACTTGCAGCCGGCTTTAACTTGTTGTGCTTTACGACATCTTTTAAGAACTTCTCTGTCGCCACGGTCGCATAGAGCAGCGGACTCTGCTCGTCTTTTCCAAGCCTTTGCGCGATATTCATGGCGCGTTCGGGATCCGTCATCGCGAGCATGTCGCTATAGATCGACACCTTAAGCAGGTCCGTTCCGACTTCCTTCATGTACTCAGCCTGCATGGCGCAGATGTCGTAGATGGTCTGCTCCCACTTGTCGCGGTCTGCCTTTTTCAGGATCTCATCCAGCCTGTCATCTATCTTGTTGTTGCCGTTGATCGTGATGACGAGGTCTTTCAGGACTTCATCGAGATCCTTGTAATATCTGTATATGACCCCGTGCGAAAAGCCCGTCTCCTCAATGATGTCCTTCATCTCGACAGACGTGATCGGCTTTCTGGTGCACACGCGGTACGCCGCATCAACGATCTCTTTACGCTTGTTCTTATAGTATTCTTCACTGACTTTGGGCATTTTTCTGGTGTCCGCCTTCGTAAAAATGACTTGGTGTCATTTTAATTTGTATGGAGGACATTGTCAAGGATGACGGTCTACAGAAGTCTGGATAAGCATTATCAAGGGGGGTGTACAGGTGTATCAAAAATAACGACATACGAAAACCCGGAAATCGTGTTTTTCGTATGCCGCTTTTTAATTTTCGTTCGTCGGGTCTTAAGACCATGTGTAATTTTCCTTCAAAAAATCGCCAAAAATTACACAAAACGCGGATTTTGTGTAATTTTAGAAGTTTTTTTAGACAAAAATTACACACTTTCTTTGACGCCGCGCTCGCCTATATACAAGATCAGATCTTCGTCTGGCCCTCTCTGTAGCGCCCGAAAAAGATGCCGTCGTCGATGAACTTATCGGCATCAGAGACCCAGACCGGGAAAGCGCCTGTGCTCAAAGCAGTCTGGCCGTTCAGCATGCCCGTGTGGAAAGGCAGGTGGCGGAACTGACGGAGGACCAGTTCCATTCTCGTGAAGCGGCAGTTCTCAGGACATGAATAGAGCATGTCGTCAGTTAATGTATCGAGGTAGTCCAAAGTCTTCTTCTCGACCTGATCCAGGTACTCCAGGAGCTGCTCATCGGAGAGCACGACTGATGTCGGATTATCAGGGTTGTCCATGCCTTCCTCGTGGAACGCGGGTTCCTCGTAGACGTTGGGATTGATGAACCATTTGTCAGCGGAATGGAGCGCGTGGTAGACCCAGCGCCAGCAGGGCGCGCCGCAGATGACCGCGTCTCGGTCGTATGTCTTTATCGATGTCCTGATGTTAAGAAAATTCGGGACAACAGTTCTTTTGATTATCTTTACCAATTCATTCATTTTGAGATCCTCCATTACTGAATTATGAACCTGTGAAATCGTATTTGCGCACACCGAGCATCCAGAATTTGTAGCTCAGGTAGAAGAATATAATGCCGAATAACGGTGCGATCCAGGAGAGCAGCGGCACGTTATCAGGTGTCAGGATAACGAGGCTCGGATAGTACGCGATGAAGGCGATCGGGATTATGAACGTGAAGATCACCTTGAAGATGCCTTCGAAGATCAAAGACGGGTATTTCGCGAAGTCCTTGAAGCGGAACATGATCACCATCACGTAGCCGGAACCCTTGATCCAGAAGCATGTGGCAGCAGCGAAGTTCATGAGCGCGATCATGAAGAGCGATGCTGTAAGCAAATACAAGATGAGCTTCAGGATAACAAGAGGCGTTACAGGGATTCCGATCTTGATCCAGGCATAGACGATGGTGCCGATGCCAAATGCCAGCTGGCCCAGGCCTTTAACGTCGAAGACCTCCGATATGAAGTAGAAGAAGACGTTGACCGGCCTGAAGCAGTACTTGATGAAGTCACCGCTCTGGACCATGAATCTCAAGTTCCAGTTGTTGTCGAAAAAGCACTGCACGGGTGTCAGCGCGACCAGTGAGAAGCCGTACAGGAACAGCATGTGATGGTAGTCCCAGCCGTTGATCTCCGGGAAGTTGTGGAACAGGATCATGAAGGTCACGAAGCCTGAGAGATTCGTCATTATCATGCCGAAAGTCGAGATGACAAAGTCAGCACGGTAACTCATCTTGCTCTTCAAGTCCTGTATCAGTATCTTGCGGTAGATACCCGCATAGAATCTTAATCCTCTTTTGCGCATATCAGCCTCCGTTCACGGTGACTTTCTTCACCGCACAATTCCAGAATAAGTTGCCCGCCAAAGCAAGCACCACGAGCCATATCAGCTGCAGGCCGAAGAGCTGCAACAGGCCCTGCCAGTTATCAGATCCGCTCTTTCCGAGAAGGATCGACAGCGGGATATCGTAGACCGCTCTGAAAGGCAGGTACTGCACGACGATCCTCGCCTTCTCGGGGAAGAATGCCAGAGGGATCGTGGCGCCTGAAAGGAGCAGTACGATGGTCTCTTTTACTATGTTTATGCCCCATGTCGATTCGGTGAAAAGACATATTGGCGCGACGAGCATCTCGATGTTGTAGTTGACCATGAGCGCGAGCACGGTGGCGATCAGGAACCAGATGAGGTTCAAACCTATAGGGATCGCGCCCTTAGTGACAATCATGACGACGACGAAGGTCGGGATGAATGTCAGCACGAACTGGACGACGTGGTTGCCGGTGTAGCTCCAGAAGGTGTATTTTCGAAAACGCATCGGCTTCAAAAGATCAAGCACGATCTTGCCCGACTGGATGGACCTGCTCATATCCCAGACGACAAACATCTCAAGGAAATTGAAAAGCGCGGTCGCGAGGATCAGGTATATCATCGTGTCAGTAAAAGTCATGCCGTTGACGACATCTGTGCCGGAAGACGCGTATATCGCTTTCCAGAGATAGTAAACGAGGACCAGATATATCAGGTTCGCGAAAAGCGTAACGAAGATGCCGAGCCTGAAATGCAGCGACTCCATTATCCCGGCTCTTGTTATCGATAAAAGCCTTTTGGGATTCATTTTGTGCCTCCCTCGTAGATCTTCCTGATGACTTCTTCTGTCGAGATCTCCAATATCTTGATGTCCTTTATCTTCTTCTCTTTCTGCTTTTCCATAATGACGTCCATAACATCTGTGGTCTTCTCGTCGATCAGGTATTCCTCCCACGAGTCGTCAGCTAACTGGAGCTTCAGTGTCCTGTATGAACCGAAGTAGTTCTTCAAATGCTCTATGTCGTTGTCATAGATCTTCGTGCCCTTGTCGATGATGACGATCCTCTTGCAGAGCGCATCAACGTCACCCATGTCGTGGGTCGTAAGGATTACTGTCGTGTTCTTCTCTTTATTAAGGCCGAGGATGAGCTCTCTTATCTTCGACTTCATCGAGACATCAAGGCCGATCGTAGGCTCATCCAGGAAAACAATTGGCGGGTTATGCAGGAACGCAGCAAGGATATCACTTAAGGTCCTCTGGCCAAGAGACATCTGTCTTACGGGCTTGTGGAGGATCGGTTCGATGTCGACCAGAGAGCGGTAGAGTTCGATCATGTTCTCATAATCTTTTTGCGGGACCATGTAGAGATCACGCAGGAGCTTGAAGGATTCGACCAGCGGCAGTGACCACCAGAGCTGGCTTCTCTGTCCGAAGACGACTCCGATGTTCTCGCAGTTCTCGGTTCTGTTCTTATAAGGCACCTTGCCGTTAACGAGGATCTCGCCTGATGTCGGCTCGAGCACGCCCGTCATCATCTTGATGGTGGTGGACTTTCCGGCGCCGTTAGGACCGAGATATCCGATGATCTCGCCCTTATTGACGGTCATGGTGACGTCTTTTACCGCGGACACGGTCTTATAATCTCTCGAAAACAGATCCTTAATAGAACCCTTGAGACCTTCATGGCGGTTTAAGACCTTAAAGTCTTTGCAGACATTCTTCATTACTACTGCTTCGTTGCTCATAAGTTTTTCCTCTTCCTTTTTTGTTCAATTGCAAGTATATTGTAGATAAAGATGCGAAAACAGATTGAAATTGCCTTGTTTTTATAACAATCTTCCACGCACTTGGAAGATTGTTATACTTTTCGGGAAATTGGAGAAATATTGTTATGAAAAAAGAAGTGATGGGCCTCATCGTCAAGCGTGATGACGGTTCAGAGATCATTAATTACGATGATCCGGGCTTTCCTTCATATATCTACGACGGCTGGATCGCGCCCAAGGTGACCTGGGAAGGCGTGCCGCACTTCCATGAAGATATAGAGATAATGACTATAAAGCAGGGCCATCTTGCTTATTACGTAAACGGCAAGGAGCTGCTTCTTAATGAAGGCGATACGATCGTCGTGAACTCCAACCAGATCCACTATAACCTCTGCGTGAACGGTGAAGTCGCCAAGTATGTCATCGCGATAATAAACCCAAGGATCCTTTCGGGGTCCGTCGCTGTCGAGATGCAGGCTATAAGGCCCATAACAGAGAATCCGGACATACCATACCTAAGATTCCGCTATATAAATGAATACACAGAACAGATGCGCGACCTTGTTCTAGGACTTCCCGAGATAAGGCACGACCCGTTCCAGATAACGAAGCAGTTCTACCAGATATGGGACATTATAAGAAAACAGGCATCAAGCTACGGTGCGCCTGCAGAAGAGATCATCTCGGACCCCAGGATGCAGTCATTCAAAGCAATGATGCACTTCATATCGGATAACTATCAAAGACAGATAAAGCTCGATGATATCGCCCAAAGCGGCAATGTCAGCAAGTCCTTGTGCAACACGCTATTCCACCAGTATGTCAGCGAATCACCGATCAATTACCTGATGCACTTAAGGTGCCGGAAAGTCGCTGAATTGCTGCGTTCCGGTAATATGCCGATGTCGCAGATCGCAGCGCTGACCGGCTTCGGTGGTGTAAGCTACATGTCTGAGACATTCAGGAAATTCTTCGAGAAGTCACCCCGCGAATACCGGAAGCAGTGGGAATAAGGGCTTCCCCGCCTTAATCATTTATTTACACTTTATATTCCATATAGACACCAAGGTAACAATTTGGTGCAAGTTTTCGTGATTTTGAGTTGCTACAATGACATTATCAAAAATCTCGGAATATCGTCTTAAGGGTAAATCTAATGACCAGACAGTCGGAAAACAACAGAGTTGATAGAACCCTGAAAAAGCTATCGCTGGACAGGGAAGCGCCCAAAAGTGCATTTATCCTCCTGGTGCTTTTATATGCAATCGCTACTTTCCTAACGGTAACGACAGGCAGAATGCACGGCGAGACCATTATCTTTGGAATTCCGGTCGAATACACATCTCTGCCCGGCATCTTCTCCACGCTTGGAAACATCTGCATCATCATGCTGGTCATGCTTTTCCGCAAGGTCGGTTATTTCGTATCCGTCGGCCTCATCATACTGCAGCTGCCGATGAACTACGTTAATGTTTTCGTCCGCCACAATTACAGAGGCCTGCCCGGATTCTTTTCGAGCATCATGGTCATCATCTCGATAACGATCATCTATCTCAACTACAAGAAGATCTTACGATACCAGAACAGTATCCGCGAACAGGCCGTAACAGACAGGCTCACAGGACTCCCCAACCGCTTCGCCACGGGCGAGCTCATGGTTGACCTCCTGAAGAAAGATGAAAGATTCTGCCTGGTCTCCACTGACCTGAACAACTTCAAGAGCGTCAATGACACCATGGGTCACGCTACCGGCGACCTGGTCTTGAAGGAAGTTGCCAACAGATGGAAGACTCTCGCCAACTCGATGAATACCGGAACAATCGACTTCGTCGCGAGGAATACCGGTGACGAATTCCTGATCGTGATAAGCGATTACCAGTCCATCGAAGACGTGGAAAATACCATCGCTATGTATAGGGCTGAGCTCGAAAAGAAGATCACCATAGATAACTGCGACTACTTCATGACAGCATGCTTTGGCTATACGCTTTGTCCTGATGACACGGAAGTTATCGAGAATCTCTATCTTTTCGCTGACTCCGCACTGCATGAACTGAAGAAGTCCGGCAGCGGCAGCAGACGCCTGAGATTTACACCGGAAGTGCTTAACACGGAAAAGACACTTGAGATCGAGCGCAAGATACGTACCGCATTATCTGAAGACAAGATATTCTTCAACCTCCAGCCGCAGTATGACATGAATCATAAGCTCAGAGGATTTGAAGCTTTGGCACGCATGAAAGATGATGACGGATCCTATATAAGTCCTGTCGATTTCATCCCCGTGGCAGAAGATACCGGCCTCGTTGACCGCATCGATAACAAGGTTTTCGAGCTCGCAGCACAGTTCATAAAAGACGTGAACATGGACACTGATCAAGACATCACCATGAGCGTCAACGTCTCCGTAAGACACCTCATGAAGAACAACTTCATCGAAGAGATAAAGCGTGTTCTTGATACATACAAGGTGCCGGCTGAATGCATAGAGATAGAGATCACCGAATCCATCATGATCGATTCGGCTGACAAGGCTTTGCAGCGCATCAATGAATTAAAGCAGATGGGAATGAAGGTCGCGATCGATGATTTCGGCACAGGTTATTCGTCTCTCAGCTATCTGAACAGCTTCCCTTCTGACCTTCTTAAGATCGACAAATCCTTCATCGACAAGATGAACATGAGCGCATCCTCCAGACAGTATGTCGCCATGATCATCTCCATAGGCCACACGCTTAACCTCAAGGTCATCTCCGAAGGCGTCGAGACATCCGATCAGATCGATGTACTTAAGCAGATCGGCTGCGATTATATCCAGGGTTATGTGTGGGGCAAGCCTATGCCGCCTGAAGAAGCGAAAAAGCTCCTTGAACAAGAGCACGCATAATAAAGTATTTAGCAAACTTTGGAAAAGGAGCTGTCTCTATGAGGCAGCTCTTATTCTGAACGGTAAGGGGCCTCACATAATTAAAAGTCCAAGCGATACTCCCCGCATTGCTATTGATTTTTGTTAGCAGGTTTTGTTACTATCGGAAAAGTCCAAGCACTGCTCCAAGCACGCTTGGACTTATGCTTGGAAAATGGCCTAAAATCATCAAAAATCCAAGCACTGCTCCAAGCACGCTTGGACTTACGCTTGGAAAATAGCCGAAAAACACCAAAAGTCCCAGCATAGGTCCAAGCATGCTGTGACTCATGCTGTGAGAATGACCTAAAATGCACTGGTCAATCAAAAAGTGGACGGCTTTGGAGCCCTGCTTGGAGTATTCAACATTACTCCAACTTTTCAGACCAAAACCAATAAGAATATAATAGTCGCATGAAGACCGTATTCGACTTAAGCAAAGTAAAGATCACCGATGAGAGATGGAAAGCGTGCGCTGACAAAAACGCGCTTTTTCTGGACGGCATGGATCCTGAGAGAGTCCTTTCGGGATTCCGCCGCACATGTAGGATACCGACAGACGCGGAGCCTTACGGCGGCTGGGAGAACAGCCTTATAGCAGGCCATGGCGTTGGCCATTATTTCTCTGCTCTTGCCATGCGTATCGCTTATCTTAAGGGCGCAGGTAATTCCGCTGAACTCGAAAAGAGTATCTCTAAAGCAAATACGATCGTTAAAGGTCTTAAGGAATGCCAGGATAAACTCGGAAACGGTTTCTTAAGCGCTGCGACAGTTCAGGATGAGGATAATCCTTATATCCAATTCGATATTCTAGAAGGGAAAGCAGAAGGAAACCAGTGGGTGCCCTGGTATGCGCTCCACAAGGTCTTACAGGGCCTTATAGACCTCTGGACCTACGCAGATATTAACGGGGCAAGAGACGCGGCTCTGGCGCTTGCAGACTGGGTTACAGACCGCGTCCTCACATGGGATGAAGAGACAAGGAAGAAAGTCTTATCCGTCGAATACGGCGGCATGAACGACAGCCTTTATCAGACATATATCCTGACAGGCAAAAAAGAATACTTGGAAGCAGCGAAGGTTTTCGACGAGCAAGATCTGTATGCAAGACTGCTTGGCTTCAAGAACCGCATGAGAGGCGTGCATGCAAATGCCACGATACCGAAGATATTAGGATATCTTCAAGGCGCCCTTGCATTTGAGAAAGCAGGCCTCACAGAAGAGATCAGCACCCGCACAGAAGTCTCCGAAAGATTTTGGGACACAGTCATCAGGAATCAGACTTATGCCACGGGCGGCGTCGGTGATATGGAACACTTCTTTACTGACGGGCTTCTCGACGGCTCACGGACACAGTGCAATGCAGAGAGCTGCTGTTGCTACAACATGCTGAAGTTGTCGCAGCTTCTTTTCCGGTTGACCGGAAAGAATAAATATCTTGATTACATCGAGAGGACTCTCTGGAATGCCAAGCTCGGCTCCATCGGCCCTAATGGCGGATATACCTACTTCAATCCGATGGCTACCGGATACTACAGGCTCTATTCACCTGCATCGCCTGACGATAACCCTTTCTGGTGCTGCGTCGGAACAGGCATGGAAGACTTCGCGAAGTTCCCTGACCAGATTTATTACTCTGAGGGAAATACGCTTTATATCACGCAGTGGATCTCATCAGAGGCTGTTCTCGCGAACTCCGAATATCAGCTGGATGCAGATCTTGAAAAAGGCAGGCTGACACTTAGAAGCAGCGCAGATTCCGTGATAAAACTCCGTATCCCCAAGTGGATAAAGAACAGGGAGCAAATACTTCCTGACAGCGAAGATTTTCTGGATATCACACTCTCAGCAGGAGTTGCTTTTGAACTTCAGTTTGAGATGAAGATGACGCTCATGGAGCTTCCCGATGAGCCTTCTGCAAAAGGCTTTATGTACGGACCTTTTGTTCTCTGTGTGCCGCTTGGAAATGACAAGTGGGGAATTACTGAAAATGCCGGAATAGAGGTTGTGGCGCCTGCCTGGAAAGTTGTTTTCGATGCATCAGTAAAGAGCAATATTAACTATGGCAAGACACAGCGGGCAGTCCTTGACCGCGAGTATCTGACATTGCCGGAAGGCGAGACGGAAGAGATCTTTTCGCATGATTTCGAAAAGCATATCCGAAAAGAAAATAGCCGCTTTTATCTGACAGGACTTAGTGACTGCAGAGGAAACAAGACCGATCTTCCTCTTCTTCCCTACTATGACATGGGCAATACCAGATATGGCATCTACTGGTATATAAATGCCTGATCAGGGCATTCCCGCCATCATGGTGGAAGAATCCTGATCTGCCTGCACGCAGTCGATCGCGAGCACAACGGCCAGGGCCATGACCTCATCGATCCCGTCCGCTATGTCTATCTCATAACTGTCTCCCCACGAGAGCCACGCTTTATGGAGATCCACGATGTCATATCTTCCGTCAGAGATCGTGTAATCGTGATCCATGACACTGCCTATTACTTCCCAGCCAGGTCCGTCAACATAGTAGCTGGCTTTGAAAAAAGAGATCCTTTTCACGATCTCCGCGACCTCTACACCATCCACATACACAAAGAATCTTGGACGGAATGAGAGCAGCTTTTGCTGTACCATAGCAACTTCATTGCCTGAAGCGTCTTCGATGTGAAGCTTCTTTCCACCCAATGTGATGAAGTCACTATACACTCTGTAGCAGTCTTCCTCGTATTCGTTCTTCACTGTGAATTTATCTACAAGAGAGAAGACCTGCTGCTTCATATAAAGCCTGCTCATATATGCACCGCCTTTAGAATGATGCTTTTATTCTATCTTATTCTAAAGGACATGTAATCACTTACCGGTAACATACTCCAGAAGCATCCCGGGAACGTACTGATAGTGATGACTGCTGTAGAACTTAACCTTATAAGTCGTCACTTTGTGACCGTCCAGTCTTTCCTTAAGATGGTTAACCCCTTCCAGAGTGGAATCGTTATCACCATAGTATTCCTCATAATCAGAGTCTTCCTGATCGCCGGCTGTTATAAAGAGATTGCGGTCATAAGTCTTATTTCTGCCGAAAAAACCATACTCATCCTTATACTCCTCATAATCGCTGACATCTGTGAAATAAGGAGTCCAGAAAGTGGGGCTTCCGATAATGAAATTCTTAAAAGGCTTATTCTCATACCGGTCGTAATTGAACGCTGCATAATGAGTAAAAACGCCGCCCTGTGAATGTCCGAATAAAGTCGAATCATCAGTATCAAAACCATATGTCCTGTTAAGATACGGCATCATGTTGTCAGTGATAAAATCCAGGAATTCCTTCTTGTGATCGCAAAAGACATTGGCTCTTACTTTATTGTCCCAGCTGTCTGTATCGTATTCAAAACCTATGGTTATTATGAACTGGGGCGCGGCTTCTCCTTTTTCCATCGCATCGAAAAGAGTTGCTACATCATTAAATCTCCAGACAGCGTCTGTCAGAACAAGTGCGGGGTATCTTTTCGATGCATCATAAGACGGCGGCGTGGTGACGTGAACCGTAAACTTCTGATCGAGTTCCTCATCGTAGAAATGATATTCGTGAATACTATCCCTGATCTTACTTACCTGCGCTTCATCAAAATCCCAGTACATGCTGTCTTCAGCTGAAGAAGTGTTTCCCTGAAAATAATATTCACAGTATTCGTCTATTATGCTTTGATCTACGACTTCCGTCTTTCCCTCCATTAACGCATCGTAAAGAGCAATAATGGTATCGTAATTCTCATTCGCGGGAACCTGCTGATAACCTTCTTTTATCTCGGCATCGATCTCTGCACGGATCTTTTTCTTAAGATCATCATAATTGTCAAAAGTAATCAGATGCTCTTCTGTTTGAGAGGTCTTTGACGAAAAGTACAGAAACACTATCTCACCTTTTCCGCCGTCATATCCTTCCGGGAGCATATTTACGAAGCATGGTTTGCCGTATACCAGAGCACCGTATTCTTTGCCAAGACAGACCTTATCCTTAAGGTAATCATACTTTTTGTCCCCGGCATATTGTTCCCATGGCTTATCAAGAAGTCTGAATTCTGTTTCTGATACAGATTCCGTTTCCTTCTGAGTCATGTGACATGCCAGTCTTCCCGTGGGTTTTAAGCACCCTGTAACGGATGCAATAACTGATACCAGAAGAACAGATGCAGTGATCCGTTTAATAGTTTTTCTTTCCATATTTGTACTCCTTTTCGGGTTTGTACCCTGATGGTAAACCGCGCATAAGGAACACAAATGGAGGCTTTATGGATTTTGAGTGGATGGCAGGCTGATCACTGCGGAAACATCATCTCCATCGTTCGACAGCGTGCAGCTTCCGCCCTGCTTGGTGATGATGAGCTTTGCTATATAAAGGCCGAGACCGCTTCCGCCGCTGTTACGGCTTCTGGAAGCATCACTTCTGTAAAATGGCTCGAAAAGATGAGGGATGTCGCTGTCATCGATATGTGCGTTGGAATTGCGCACCTCAGTTATGACCATGCCTGACTTTTCAGTAACGCTCAAGGTTATCTTCGATCCTTCTGATGAATAAAAGACTGCATTGCTTATGAATGCGCCTAAGGCAAGCGACGTGAGATCTTTGTTGCCGGAGATATAAGCTTTGCCGGACAAGTTCTTTTCGACTTCAATATTCCTTATAGCGAAAAGATCATCAAGCTCATCTGTCTTCTCTTCTGCAAGTATCGTCATATCAACCGGCTCAAACGAGATGTCAGATGCTGACTGCATCTTGGATGCTGTAAGGATCTCATTTATAAGGCTCTCCATGCGCTTTACCGTGCGAAGGGATCTGGACAGATATTCATCGTAATCATTGTATGGCTCCACGCCTTCGATCATGCCTCTGATGTTGCCTTCAAGGATCGTAACGGGCGTCTTAAGTTCGTGCGATGCAGCAGCAAAGAAAGTCTCCTTCTGGCTCTCTAACTCATGGACCCTGACTATCTCTTCTTCAAGCTGTTTTATCTTCTGATCGAGAGTTGCTGACATCTTATTAAGATCTCTGGCGAGATCACCTATCTCATCGTTCCTTTTATCCGGACACCTGGTCTGGAAATCCAGTTCTGCCATTGCCCCGGAGTACTTGCTCAGCTGCCTTACCGGCCTTGCGAAAAGAAATGTAAAGATAAGCGAATTGATCAGTGAAAGCGCTATTACAACGGCTGCCATAGCAGGCACGCTTTCCTTAATGGAATCTTCAAGTGTATTGATCGTCTTGCCGTTATCAAAATAAGACATTACATATATCGTGTCTTCGTTCTTAAAGCTAAATCCGGAATTGCCAAAACCGAAAGTGTCGTTCTTGGTGGATTCATAAGCAAGGAAAACTTCTTTGGAAGACTTTAATGTCTTTGTGCCGATATCTTTTACCAGCAGCTCATTATCAAAGATGTTAAAAGTCTTGCCGTAATCATCCGAATCTTTATAGATAGCTATCTGCATACCTGTCCTGTCGATAAATTCATCGATCAGGATGCCGCCTTCTTTCCTTGTGCACCCGCCGAGGTTTACGACAAGGTCGGCAATCTCACCCCTGACAGAATGAGCCGGTGTTTTCGAGTAAAGAACTGCACAGATAAGCACTCCGGAAATGATCTGGATCAAAAAAGAGATTATGAATACCTTAAAAGAAAGGCTGTTATGGATCTTTCTTCGCAATTCTGTATCCCTTTCCCCTCACAGTCTCGATATAATCTCCGCCTAACTTATGACGCAGATTCTTGATATGACTGTCAACGATCCGCTCATCTACAAGCGAATTGTAATCCCACAGAAGATCCAGCAGCATTTCCCTTGTATATATGCGGCCAGGATTCTTTGCCAGAGTCAGCAGAAGGTCAAACTCACGGGCTGTAAGCGTTACAGGACTGCCTGAGACCATGACCTCCATAGTATCCTTATTGATCAATAAATCTCCGCATACACAGACCGCATTATTAGAATTCACCGGACTGTCATTACGCCTTACAAGGGCGTTGATCTTACGGAGCAGGATCGGCATTGAAAATGGCTTGGTCACATAATCGTCTGCCATCATATCATAGCCTTTTATCTGTGAATTCTCGTCGCTTAAAGCTGACAGGAAAAGGACGGGAACATCTGACTGTTTCTTTATCACTTCACAGACACTGTACCCGTCGATCTTCGGGATCATAATGTCCAGGACGACCAGATCAAATCTGCTTCCCGAAAACAAAGAAATGGCTTCAACGCCATCACGCGCCAGGGAAACCTCATAACCCTCATGGCTCAGATAATTGCCAAGAAGTTCTCTCAGATCCTGTTCATCTTCAACGACTAAAATCTTCTTCATGTAATCATTATAATCTTCTATTGTGGATTTATCGTGAAGATGTCCTTTCCATATCTTGTTCTCCAATTTTCTGTTTGTTTTTATTCTGGATTTTTAAGATCGATTACACAAAAAACGCAGTTACAGCAAAGCAGCAGGCTTCAATTGCCGCAAGCGGTGTCATTACATACTTTTCTTTTTTACTTGGCGATATAAGATTCATGACAGTGTTTACTGCAAAAAATCCCGCGAAAACAAAGCAGATGATCTTTACCGCTTTACCGGCAAACCACATATTCATCAGCCCGCCGCCCTGTAGTATCATTGCCGCTCCGAAGAGCTGGAGGATAACAGATGAAGCCGCAAATATCCTGTACATCGGCGGCAGGATTTTATATCTTCCGCCCATGGTAAACTCGCCTAAAGGCAGTCCTGCTATCAGCAAAACCTCCATCACCGCAACTGCCAGGAGAAGTACAGCGCCGGTTACTGAACAAATATTTGAGATCATATTATTTCCCCTTCTTACCGATCTTTTTGGGATCGGCACCTTCGTTAAGAATGAACGCATCAGCAGCTTTATTGATCATTTCCATCATCTCTTTTTCCGTTCCCTTAAGAACACCAGTCGCAAGCATTGTCGCAATGCCGTGTGAATATATGATCGTATTCCTCACAAAACGGATCGTCTGCTCTTCATTTAGTCCGTTCTGATGAGCGATCATGTTGATCATCGCTTTATTCTTTGCCCTGCCAACGTCCTTAAGGCTATAAGGTTTGCCCATCGGACTCTCTCCAAGATAAAGGAACTTAAAAAGATTAGGTTCTTTTAGAGCCATCTTCACATAAGACCTGCCAATGAATTCAAAGCTTTCAAGTTTATCCTCATAACCTGAAGCAGCCTTTTTCGCGGCATATGCCATTGCATATTCGGAAAGAGCCAGTCTTAACCCCTCCATATTTTCAAAATGCCAGACGATCGGCTGAGTTGAACATCCGATCTCTGCAGCCAGTGTCTTCACATTAACTGATGCATATCCGTCCCTGATGAGCATCTTCAATGCCGCATCAAGAATAACTTCCTTTGATATCGTGGTTTTGCGTGCCATAAGGCCTCCGTTTTATAAATATGTTTATATAATCACGTTTATATTATATCCGTGATTGGAAACTGTCAATATCAATTACAGAGAAAAGTATCTGTCTCATTCCGCTCAGTTCAGGTCAGGAACTTTGCCGAATTCTTCCAGGGCTTCTTCACCTTTATACATCTTAATGTGTTGAATGCCCTCATAATATTTGTTGTCAGAACCGTAATCCTATTCTGTTCTTGCTAGGAAAGAATACGAGAAAAATTTTGAAGAAGACCTCAAGTTTTATAGTGATGCAACCATAAAGGAAATGATTGAACTTTATGGCAACGGCTAATGATATGACGATTGTTTGGGGCGGAACGCTGGCGCTTCTCCTGGCTAAGCTAAAAAGGAAGCCTTATGAGGTTACCCGCATCAAGCATGATGTAAAGGCTCAGATCAAACGGCTAGGTATCTATTACATGTGCATTGATGATCTTCCTCTATAAAATAACCTGAAATTATTGAAGCCTGCGAGTCATTTTCGCAGGCTTCTTAGTTAATTATATTCAGGATAAATATATCTGCCACCAGATCAAAACTCACTGTGAAACTGCGGTGTATACCTCTATATGATTGCCCTCGGAATCGACAAATTCCGCAACCCAATTCTTACCGATCTGCATCAATGGAAAACATATCTCTTTACCTTCAAGTTTTTCCTTCATCTTCTCGAGCGTATCAAAATGCAAACTCGGAAGACAGTTGCTGCCAAATATGTGCTTTTCATTTACAACCTTATAAGCAAACAGGTTGAATCGAAAACCATCTACTTCGAAACAGCTGCCAACATCTCCTTTTTCCGATACTTCTTGCTCAAAGAATTCTTCATAGAATTTAATTGCACGTTCCATATCATTAACGCATATATAAAGCGAATCGATTTTGCAAAACATTTATACTCCCATTCCTTTCTCTGCCTAATAAACTGCAAGATAATCGTTCCAATAATTACCAAATGGAGCATACGGGATTCGAACCCGTGACCTCAACACTGCCAGTGTTGCGCGCTCCCAGCTGCGCCAATGCCCCTCTAATGTTTTATTTTATCATAAGCACAGCCCGAGAGAAAACCCTCGGGCTGATTTTTTAGACTTCAATGACGTCGTAAACGTCATCAGGTTTGAGTTTTACTTTGTGACTTAAGAACTTCTCGATATCGAACCAGTTCTTTTTGTCGGCATCCGCTGTTAAGTAATACTTTGGATGCTTTGTCAGATCATATTTATCCGACAAGAAAGGTCTTACACCACGAACCTGAACAATACATTTGCTACCGTCCATGACTGCCAATTCGTCAATACTCATAAGATCATGACCGAGCTTTTGATAATTCATGTTGTAACTCTGACTCGTTCCCCTTGTTTCCCCTGTGTTATACATGTCAATCGTCTCTTTACCCAGAGTGGAGTTAAGGTCTTTAAGGGTTGTCTGTTCAGAGCCTCCCAGGAAAATCTGGGAATCACAGTTGCCGATGATCGTATCTGCATTGTCTTTGTAAATAGCTTTAAGCTGTGACTTTGCCTGTAATACAAGCGCCGCCGAAATCTCACGGCTACGAATCGTTGCCATAAGTTTTTCCAGATTTGGAATCTGCCCGATATTTGCCGCCTCATCAATAAGACATCTCACATGAACCGGTAATCTTCCGCCATATACATCATCCGCTTTCTCACATAAAAGATTGAAAAGCTGTGTGTAAACCATGCTGATTAAAAAGTTAAAGGTTGCATCCGTATCCGACATAATCAAAAAAAGAGCCGTCTTCTGGTCTCCCAGGGTATCAAGCTCTAATTCATCATACATCGTAATCTCTCGAAGCTCCTTAATATCAAACGGAGCCAGTCTTGCACCACAGCTCACAAGGATCGATTTCGCCGTTTTGCCGGCACTTAACTTATACTTAGCATATTGCCTTACCGCAAAGTGGTCCGGATCTCTTTCTGCAAGCTGATCAAACATTAAATCTACGGGATTTTTAAACTCTTCATCATCCTCACGTACTTCCATTGCATTAATCATTTCCAGAAGGGTTGTGAAATTCTTCTCTTCTTCCGGAGCTTCATAATGGATATATCCGATTAGTGCTGAATAAAGAAGTTTCTCCGCTTTCTCCCAGAACTCATCTCCGCCTTTTCCTTCTCCTTTGGTATTCGCAATTAAGGTCGTTACAAGCTTTAAGATGTCCTTTTCATCATGAATATAGGCAAACGGATTATAATGCATCGACTTCTTGAAATTGATTGTGTTAAAGATTTTGATGCGATATCCGTTTACTAAAAATGCATTCCCAACCTCGTTTATGACCGTACCTTTTGGATCAGTTAAAACCATCGAAGAATGAAGTTGTAAAAGGTTCGGTTTAATAAAAAACCTCGTCTTACCTGAACCGGAGCCACCGACAACAAGCACGTTTTTATTTCGAGCATATTTAGGATTTGCCGGTCTTGAGTTCATTGTAAGTCGCTCTGTTTGAGACAAAATCACATTATTCTCAAATACTGGGTCCATATAAGGCTCAATATCCGCCGGTGTTCCCCACCTGGCAGAACCATACTCTGTGTTATGTCTGAACTTTTTTGCGTTTTTCTTTTTGAAATACATAAAAGCCCATAATGCTGCTCCAATCAAAATGCCGACAAGCAAATCCACCGGATGAAGACTCGGCAGAGGGTTTGA
>JAEEGJ010006102.1_pt1 | contig 36678 bp, 40 predicted proteins | sample 8958761 | NCBI WGS metagenome assembly JAEEGJ01 (sample SAMN16246546, study PRJNA631951) | gut metagenome | biome: gut microbiome; feature: rumen; material: RS-attached | host: Bos | place: Iran: Karaj | collected 2018-10
CGCTCCACTCCATCCACCTTGTAGGGAATGACCGTCACAGGGTTAAGCACTCCGTTTGCCTTGATCTGCTCTTTCAGCTCATCCAGGTCAAATTCTCTGCGAACATTGAAACCGTCCACGATGTCAATGTTTCTCGGATCAATCCAGAAGAGATCCGTTCTCTTTGTTACATTTGTTTCCATAGAATAACTATTGTCTTAGTATCTGAAATCTGTTAAGTGAATGATCACACCCTCAAACACATTGCCTGAGTAGAGCTTAGTGCCAAAGAACCACTCCACGAAATCCTCAACACTCAGCCCATCGTTCTTTGCCAGTTGCTCCACGGGAACCTGCTTACCATCCACCCATGCCTGGGGCAGTGTATCATCGGCAGAGTAGGTCATGGTGATTGATTGCAGCCCGATCCTCTCCTGTCGGCCAAACTCCATTTGCTCAGAGTTGTAAGGTCTGCCAGTCCATACCCTTTCGCTCAGGTACTTTCTGCCTGAGTTGATGGCTTGCTCTGCTTTCTTCCACACACCTTTTTTGTCGGCTCTAATCGTGTGGATCTTAGAGCCAGCCTTGCGCTTATCCTCAAACCCTGTCGGTTGCCCTGCCTTTGAATGAGAGGATGGGAACACCCTGCTAAAGGTAAGGATCTGCTTTTTCTTTTCTGCTATCTGTGCCATAACTAATACTTTTTACCGTGTAACTTGATTCTCATTTTGTTATACATCATTTTGAGGTTGATGTGCTTAACGATGTCTATTTCAAGTATCTGAGCCAGCCTACAGATCTCCAACCTTGCATAGTTGAGCTGTTCATCCAGGCTATACCTGTAGTTTACCAGATCTTTCACAATACTGTAGATATTCTCTGTAAAGCTCTTTTTTCTTGAAACAATGTCCTGAGTGGTAATAATACCCTCCATGTTGATATTGTGTCGGCCAGCGAGATCCAGGATCCTGATAACGGCATCTGCCAACTCATCACCTACGCTGTCTTTTACTTTTTCCTCAAAGTAGGTCTTAAACCAGAAATCCAGCCAGTGATCAGTGATCCCATATTCTGATTTTTCCTGGTTATCTACAATCTCAACCATTTCTTTTAGGTTTCCATGCCTATCCTTTCTGTCTGCCTCTACTGCCTCCATAAGTTCAGAGACGATCAAACAAAGGAAATGGTTATCGCTGGGTGATTCATCCCAAAATCCGTGACGCTTGGCCATTTCATGCGCCTGGTCACGCAATATGTTCCAATCTGAAATCTGTTGCATAATTTACCTGGTTTACTTGCGTCTGCTGCCACCGTGCAACTCTATCACGTTGAAAGACTTGAAACGGTCTGCCAGACGTGCCTCAAAGCGGCTCTTGAACTCCTTAACGGTCATATTACTTGTGAAGTGGTAGCGTTTATTGTACTGTTGATAGATCTCGTACCTTGCAAAAAGGAACTCGTCAATGATCATTTCCAACTGAGTGCCGAAACTCTTTTGTTTCTCAGTGGCCAGGCCAATGTCATTCAGGCACACGTTGAATGGGGAACCCTCATAGGCTTTCGGATCAGCCAGTTCATTGAACGTGTAGCGGTCTATGTGGCCGTTGATCTTGTAGTAGTTCATTAGCTGGGTCATGCTGATATTACGAAAGTAGTTCTCATTGCCTGTAGCCCTGAGATAGTCGCTAAAGATCTGCATGAGCATTGTCTTACCAGTGCCAGGCTCCCCAATGAGTAAGATGTTTTTCCAGATCTTGTAGTTCTCATTCGGGAATACCTGTTCTGCCAGCTCACTACCGTTGAAATAATACAGAAGGAACCGTATTACATTCCTATTGTGTTCATCTACCTGGAAAGTGGAAAACTCCCTCAGCATATAGTTGTCGGCAATAGACTTTACAAGTTGTGAGTGCAGTTGCCATTGCTCAGGATCTTTCAAGTCATACCTAAAACCTTTCAGAATAGTCCTTCGATGCTTGCGCCTCTCCTGATCCATTCTTTCCTTTGTCAGCTTGGTTTGCTCCTGTTGATGCTCCGCTATTATTTTCAGAGCCTCTTCCGTTGTCATTTGAAATGGTTTGCCGTTCAGTTCCATACTTCATTATTTCTTCGTTATACCTTTCAACCACCCAATTCAGGATGGCCTTGTAGTCACTTGCATATTTCTTTCCCTTGCTGCCTTTGTAGTTATCAAGTATCTCGATCATCCGTTTGGCTCCATCCTCGCCAAATTTCTCACACAGCCTGGCATACTCATCACGTGTAAGGGTAACAGTATCGGCATACTTGTATTTCTTGGCTTTTTCGGCCTTTGCCTTTTGCTCAGGTGTAAGAGGTGGAGGTGATTGTGGCTCTGGCTCCATAGGAAACAAGGTAGGAGGCTCCTTTGGTGGCTTTACAGGGCTTTCAGGCGGTTTTCTCTCAAACACCTTGGTCTTGGTAGTGCTGCCACCTTTCATGCCAGCCTCGCGCCTCTTTTGGCTTATTTCTGCATCCTTTACCATACGTCTGCTATATATAGCACCATCCTCACGAACTCCACACACGCCTCCAATGATCAGGCGGTCAAGCCATGTGTCAGAACCCTCTGCATCGTTTCCCAGCATCCTAACAATTTCCTCCTGGGTATAGATGGATCCGTTTGGCTTCACCATAACGCCACGCTCCACACTCTCCCACATATAGCAAAGCAAATCCATCCATAGCCCTTTAAGGTCAGGGGAAAGCACTTTCAGCTCAGGACAACGTAGCCAGTCTGAGGTGTCGAAAGGCATTGGTTTAACTTTTTTCTTTGCCATATATATCAGGTTTATATGTTGGTGGATGGGTGTTACAGCCCATCCACCAACGGCCAGTAATTCGTTAGATCTCCAGGATTGCAATGTCAGGTGCAATAGCCTTGATGCGGTCAAGCACATCATCAATGCAACTGTCTCTGAACTCTTCCACGGCCTCGTTAGCACCAGGTGAAACGAGTTGGAGGTAACAGTCACCGTCTGCCAGGTAGTGATCAAACTCTACCACGATGGGAACCTTTGGCGTTCCCTTGAAGATGGCCAGGTTAAGGGTGAAATCATGTGGCAGATTGCTTTCAACCTCCTGCTTGAACACCTCGGCACGGCTACCGTTAGGATCCTTCTGCTTCTGGATCTCGCTCTTGGCCTTGGCCGTAAAGTTCTTTAAGGCAGAAACCAGCTTCATACATTCCTCTTTGTCGGTAAAGAGGCCACGGTTGAGACGTAGGAACTGCCCCAGACGGTCAGGAACCCAGGCATCACGGTCATTGTTAATCTTGGTCTTGGTGAAGATCTCAGTAAACTCCACCTTGCCCTTGATCTTGCCAATGGCATACTCATCATCCTCAGCGACTACCAAAAGGATGGTCATGTTCTCACGGCTCACCTCAACGTGGGCTTTCTTCTGGTCGATCAGATCCACACGTTTCTCCAACCAGTCAATAGGGCTTGTGATCACGCCCTCGATGTTGGTCTTGATGGGAGCCTTGGTAGGCAGCTCTTCAACAGCCTTTGCAGCCTCTCCCTTACGGATGATCACCTCTACTGGCTTAGTGCCATTGTAGTTCTGAATGTTCACACACACGGATCTTTCTTTTGTTTCTTCCATTTTTGTACTGAATTAAATGTTAATGAATAAAATTGTTAGCCCTCAGTGCCGTTGTGCCTGATGGCCTGGAAAACGGTTCTCTGCCTCTCTTCGGGTGTCATATCCCTTTCCTCTACCAGGTAGCCGTTCACGTCATAGAATCCGACTTTCTTTTCATCCTCATCAATGAACTTGAACGTGTCACCCTTGATCTGCTCACCGCCTGACTTGATTTCATCCAGGATGGCAGCGTGTCGCTCATCCAGGGGCTTGATCTTGCCTTTCAGGTCAGCCGTGATCTCTTTAAGTTCCTGAGCCAGGGCGTTACGTTGCATAGCAACCTCACAGCACTCAGCCCTCTTAGAGGCCATTTCTGCACTCCCAAATTTGCGAGTGTAGAACTTCTCTACAATCTGGTCGCATGAATCTCTTAGAATCTGCTCCCTTTGTTCCATTGGCGTGTCAGCCAGCATGATTTCCTTCATAAATTCACTTGGTTTATTTGTTACACATTGGATCCTTGGATCCGTTAATCTCTCTTGCGGTTGCACCAGTTATCGGTGCAAGTCCAATAGCCAGCCTCCCAAATCTCACTTGGTGTTGCATTGGGGTGTTCCTTTAGCCATTTCTCTTTTTGGTCAATGTAGCTCATTCTCTCAACCTCCAATATTTGTCAGGATCGGGTATCTCTACATTCAGGTATTCCCTGGCATATTCCCTGAGCCTTTCGCAATAGGTGGAGAAAGCAACCGTACTCATCCTTGCGGTTGATGTAGGGAACTCCACTATCTCGCCTGTCTCTCTGTTCACCACCTTGTCAGCGGTCATTTGAGCCTTAAAGAACTCATGTACCTGTTCCACGTCCACGAACTCCCAGCCAGCATCATTGAGGGCATCAAGCAGCATAGGGTAGATACATCCCCACAGCCAACCGTTCTGATCGTTGGATCTCGGCTTGCGAACCTTCTTAACCTCCACCTGGTATATTCCATCAAGTGCTTGCTTGAACCACTCATAGAGGCTTTTCAGGTCAAAGAGGCCAGCCGTTTTCTCAATTCTCACCTTTGCGCTACTCATAGATCAGGGTTTTATCAGCTCAATCCTCATTCCTGGGCTTGCAACGTATGTGGGCTTTCCCGTCAATGCCTCTATTTCGCTCACAAAGCGGCCTCTGTCAGCGTTATTGCCCGATAGGTGGATAAGTACCACCTCTGCCACTTTTGAGAGGTCATTACGGCTCAGAAACGCCTTTGTTGATGCAAACTCCAAATGAGACTTTGCCAGACGTGCCACCTGGCTCTGATCGGTACGCCCATCCTCTATAGCCTGTCTGAGGGCTTCCACGGAATAGTTGCACTCAATCAGCACATGGTTCAGGCCAGGTATCGTATAGTCGAGGGTGCAAGTGTCGGTGGCAAACAGGACAAGCCCCATAGATGGATGGTGTATCAGGTAGCCTACACATGGCACGTCATGCTCAACGTTGAAAGGCATAATGAGAAAGTTGCCCATCTGGTAGGAGCGGCCAGCCGCTATTGACACGGCACGGCTATCACGGATCCCCTTGGCCTCCCATACACATTGCAAGGCTAACGTGTGGAACTGCCCCACAAAGTGCTTGATGTGGCCTGAGTGATCGTTATGCTGATGCGTTACACAACAGCCGACAACCTTACGCACATTGAACCCCAGAGCCTCCTTAACTGATTTCAGCCCTACGCCAGCTTCCAGGATCAAAGCCTCATTTCCATTGTCGAGGATATAGCAATTACCCTTGCTTGAACTGCCTAATACTACCAATTCCATCTTATGTGAGCTTTACGGGTTAATACTCTGGATCAGGAATACCACTGCCTGATTGTGGTGTCTGAGGGATTGCAGCCGTCTGGCTCTGTCCGTCACCGATCACCTGGGCATTGGAACCGTCAAGCATCAACACCTGGGGCTGATCCCTGACCTCCTGGGCATCGGAATAGTCCTCACCCCTCAGATCATCGGCAAAGGCGTTCTGCATTTCCACGCTCAGGTAGCCGTACTTGCTCAACAGATTGCGTACAACGGTCTTGACACCCATTGCATGAAAGTTACCCAGCCAGCCAACTGTCTTGCTATCATCCTGGACTGGCATAGCGGCCAGTGCCAGAAGTTGCTCAACAGTCGTTTCCTTTTTCAGCCCCTTGGAGTAACGCTTGGCGTGTTTGGCCATTTGCTCCACGGTAACATAGAGGGTCTTACTAAAGCCGTTCAACAGTTCAAAGTAGCAGAAATATCCGATCACCTTGTCAGAGGTCTTTTCACCGTCAAAGGCGATCTCACCCGTCAGCTTGCTCACCTTGCGCACCTCACCCTCATAGACTACATCGGCATTGAGTGTACGGTATTGGCCTGTGCGCATAGCCAACTGGATATAGCCCTTGTAGCCCAACTGAAATGTAGGCTCCATCACCTTCACCCACCGCTCTTGACCATGCTCATCCTGGATCTTCTTTGAGTTGTTGAACGGGATGATGTAGGCATAGCCCAGAGCCTTGTTGATCGGAAGATGCAACACGGCAGCTTTCAGAGCCTCCATCACCACGGCTTTAGGCTCACACAGTTGGAGGCTACTGTCTGAGTTGTAGAGGTCGATCACTGAGGCCACGAAGGTAGGGGCGTTCTTGGCCAGGGCGTTCTTGAATTGCTCCATCACGGAAGGGGCGTTCAAAATGCCTTTCAGCACGTCAACCTTCTTAGGAGCTGGGGCAACAGCACCGCCTTTTGCGGTTGCTGTCACATTTGCTTTCTGTTCTGACATAATACTTAATGCTTGATTGTTATTGATGGATCTTTGGTAACTGTAAGCAGGATCTTCTGGCTTGACGTTGGCAGCACATCGTTCACGCTCTCGGCATTGTCAACGAAGATGGGAGCGTTCACGCCCTTGGCCTTGCAGATGGCATTGATAATATCCAGGCCAGCGTTGATCTTTCCAGCGTTGTTCACGTCAGGATAGGGTGTGCCGTTCACGGTGCATACACAGGTCAGCTTCTCGCCACCGTTCAACTGAGAGGCCACGAAAGAGAATGATACCACCTGGAAGAGGTTGTTAATGCGTTTAAGCAACTCGGCATCCTTGGCCTTCTGGAACTGTAGTGCCTGGTATTCCCATTGTTCCAGGTCTGCCACCTCCTGATTCAGGTTGGTACGCTGGGTTTCCAGCTCGTCAATCTCCTTTTGCGCACGTTCAATGACGGCTTTCTTTCCTATGCGTTGGTTGAGGGCATCGATCTCGTCATTGATGGCCTTTTTCTGACCTTCATAGTCGGCTGGGGTGTTGAATAGCTCTGCCTGGGATGGCTCCTGGATGGCATCAAGCTGGTTTTGCAGTTCGTTGATGTCATTGGTCAGCCCGATAACAACCTGGTCGGCCATTTCTATCTTGGCATAGTCAGGCTTTTCCACTGGCTCTGCCACAATAGCCTCCATGTCCTTTGTCAGCACCTCAATAGCCTTGGTGTGCTGTTGGTATTCCTGATCAGCGGCCAGGGCAGCGGCATAGTCGGGTACGGATGGAACATTGGCCTTGGCAGATACCAGCTCAACCTCCAGGGCTTTCAGCTCTGCCTCTGCCTTTTCGATGGCCTGGGTTGTCTCGATCAAAGAGCAGTCCTTATCGGCCAGGGTTTTCTTTTGGCGTGTGAGAGTGGCCTGTAATGCCTCCAACTTGGCTTTCAGTGCCTTTCCCTTGTCAGTGTTGGCCTTGATCTTCTCGGCTTTCTGGGCGTTGAAATTGGCTTCCAGCTCGGCACGTTTGGCATCAACATCGTCAGCCTCCAAAGGACGCTTGCACGTTGGGCATATAAAGGCATCGGGATCAAAGGACACCTGGCTTGCATAGAGGCTACGGTATTCGGCACGTAGGCTTTCAATCTCAGAGGTCTTTTCTGAGATATTGCTTTCCGTATCGCTAACATTGCTCTGGGCATCCATGATGTCGCTTTCCAGGTTGGACTTGGTAGCCTCCAATCCCTTGATGGCAGCACGTTTGCCTGTGATGGCGGTCTCTATTTCCTGTACCCTGGCCTTGGCTTCTGTGTAAGCCTTTCCAGCCTCAGAGCGCACGACACCCTCACGGTTGGCCTGGTTCTGCCTTGCCTCATTGATGGCACGTTGCTTTTCCTGGCGTTGCTGGGCGGCAACATTCTCAGACTTGCGCACGTTCTCGTTATAGACGGCATCGGCATTGAGGTGGAGCGTACTGACACGGTTTGAGCGTTCCAGCTTCTTTCCGTTGATCTGTGCCTGTAGGCGGTTCCTCTGCTCATACACCTGGGCGTTCTGAGCCGATTTGTCATTACGCATGAGAGCGTCAATGTCGGCCAGTTCCTTGCGCTTCTCAGCAAGGGCGGCATCCAGGGCATCCCAATCCTCTGCCTCTGGCTTCAACTTCTCAGCGGTCTCGATCTTTGAGGGGATCACCCTCAATTCCTCATTGCAAGCGGACTTCTTGGCCTTGACCTCCTTAGCCTTTTCCCAGATGTCAGTACCAGCAAGGGCGGTCAGGAAATCGTCAAAGGCAGGATCCAGACGCGCTACATCGGCATCCGTTACGTCACCAGCCATTTCAAGCAGCATGGCTTTCTGATCCTCTGCTTTCAGGCTCGTAAAATAGAACGGGTTGGTGATCATCCTGAACACGTTTTCGCTGATTATTCCGCTGATACGGGCATCGTACTCACGCTTGGTTGGCAGCTTAACGTCATTCACATAGAAAAGCGTTTCGTGGTTTTTCAGCGTCTCAGTAGTAGTGCCAGACGGCTTTTCCCACTTCTCACGGTACATACGCTTTAGTTTAAGCTCCTTTCCATCTACAAGCAGGATGGCTGTAACTGAGTGTTCAAGTCTCAGGATGGGCTTTCCTTGCTCATCCAGGGTCTTGATGTTGAAATTGCTGTCAGATCGGTTGGTACTGTCCTTTCCGAAAAGCAGCCACGTGAAAGCATCGAATACGGTTGTCTTACCCGTTCCGTTCTCTCCACATACCAGGCTTGTGCCAGGCTCAAAGCTGGCTTCAAGCTCACGCACACCCTTGAAATTCACCAGGTGTAGCGACTGTAGGATAATGTTGCTCATAGAATAACTATTTGTTGATTATAAAACTGAGTTTCTCGGACTTCTCGATAGCAAGCAGCTCGGATCTGGAATATTGCAGTTTCGATCGGCTGGTCTCTCCCATCCTGATAGGTGTTACAAGCCCACGTGACCGCCACTCCTTAACCCTTTGTTCCTGAAAGAGCCTGTAAGCCTCCCTCTGTGATATGAGATCCTTGGCTGGAGCCTGTGTCTTGATATAGTTTGCCACGCCCAGCTCTGACATTTCCATACAGAGGTTTTTCAGTTCAAAGAGATCCATTGTCACCGTCATATTACTTGCCCCTCCTGTTTTTGATTGCGTCCTTAATACTTGTGTGGTAGTAATTATCCACGTAGAAGAAATAGGCCATGACAAAACACATGATGGCAGTGAAATAGTGCCAGTGTGCCTTGAAGAAAATAGCCATGACCAGGCAGATGATCCCCATGATAAGGGCAATGCCCATTTGAATGATGTTTCCTAACATAGTTGTACCTTTTTAGTTGTCAGACAATCCTAATTCACTTGCTGCCATTGAGAATGACGGGTGTGACTTGATAGCATCAAGCACCTCCTTTTTGCTCTGCATCCTATCAGCAATGCCGTTGATGGAGATCCTACGGCCTCCGAACCAACCGAAAACGTACCACACCATCCCCTTGTAGAAAGGCTTGCCTCTCATGGAAACGCCTTGCTCAGTATAGACACGCTGGGCGATAAGCAGCATATCGCCACGGTCATTCCGAACCTTCATCTTGTAGCCGTTGTTTTCCAGAACTTTTCCCATCGGTGTTGCATTTGATCAGATAGTAGCGAATAACTCATTTGCTGGTATGCCCAGCTCCTTAGAGATAGCATCCTGAGCGAGAGCGTCAGGCTTGTAGGTTCCATAAAGCCATCCATACACGGTGTTTTTGCTTGACTTGGTAATTTCCATCATCCGCTCAACAAACACCGTCTTAGGTGCTTTCCCAGCCCTGGCAGGCAGGTTGTCATAGATTTCCTTGAATTTCGTTTTTGCTTCCATATTTTCAGAATGTTATGTTTCGTTTCATTCGTTCATTCATCCTGGCCTTGCCCTCTTGTGGAGGGCAGTGGCTCAGGCCGAAAGAACGGTATGGTCTTTTTGACAAGTTACTGAACAGCACGAACCGAGAACCCAAACCTCCGACTGCTGAAGTACTGCGGATAGACATACCCACTATAGAAGAGCAAGCGGTACCCAAGGGAACCAGAGTAACGCGAAGCTGACCAATAGTAGCCGTAGGAGCCGCGACCGTAGAGCGTAGTACCACTGTAGTAGCCAGCGGCAGGGAAGAAAATACTATTGCCATTCAGCTTAGAGGTAAAGAGACGGCCATATACACCGTTAAGCGTAGTCCATTCAGAAGTAGTGTTGTCATACAACTCCCTGAAATCCTCTTTGGTTGGCATTTTCCAACCGTCACCCAGATCAGAGGCGTTTGCCTCATCGAAAGAGAAATAGAGGCCAGTCTGCTCAGGCGCATCCGCTCCAAAGTTCATGTTAGCCCACTTGCGGCCAGAGGGTAGTCCGAGGTCAACGGCCTCAAACGGTGTGCGCTGACCGTAGATCCCCTTGTCTGCTATCCGCTTTCCCAGAGCATCCAGGTAGTTATACATACCATCCACCTGCTTGTCAATAAGGCTCTGCTCACCATCGGCCAGCTTGTCATAATCGGCTGATGCCATAAATGTGTTCAGGCTGACAAACTCAGTCCTGAGCTTTGCAAAATCCTGTTTTGCCGTTTCAATGTCTTTAATCATACGAATTACACTTTAATAGGTTTTACATTTTTTAATACTGTTCCCATGTGTTTTGCAAACATATTTTCGTATATTTGCGGCCACAAAGTTACTTAATCGGGTGCAAATATAGCAACTTTTGTTGTTACCACCAAAAGATTGTGGGTATTTGTGGGTATTATTAACAATTTTTAGCAACACTTGTGGATATGGAAGAAAATAACAGATCGGTACAACCAGAAACGAAAAGCAGACTTAAACAGTGCTTTGCCTACCTAAAAAGCAGAGCAATCGTATTTACACAGCAGGATATTGCTGACAGGATGGGGCATACAAAGAACACTATTTCAAAAGCGTTCAATGGCTACCCTAAATACTTAACAGCTACATTCGTTAATAACTTTGCGGCCATATTTGGGCTTAATGCGAACTGGATATTAACTGGAGTGGGTAATATGGTCGATGCTGACAAAGAGATTTCAGATCCTGGAGGCACTGCAATAGTGAACAATCAGGTAGGTAACGGAAACCACTTTGATAACGCTCCTGTGAATCGCTTTCTTGATGAGTTGGCAGCACAGCGTGAACTCACCAGGGAGGCACAGCAGCAGCTCACAAAGAGCCAGGAGCAAATGGATAAACTAATAGCAATCATTGAACAATTTAATAAATAGTTATGGATAAGTATTACAGAATGGTGATTGACCTCTACAAAGAGAGGATCACTAACGGCAATGTGGATCCTGAGAGGATCCTGGATGTGAAGAAAGCTATTGCTTGCGCACAGACTGAGGCAAAAATCCTGGATAAGCCCCAGGATGGATTTACTGAGTTAATTGCTGACATTGACTTTCTCAGGGATCAGGTATGAACACACAGACTACAAAGAACGTCATGGAGCGTTTCTACAGTGCCTTGGATGCTATCATAGCAAAAGGCGATCTGAAAGGTGTAAATACCTTTTGCACCAGATACGATATAGACAGGCGTAACTTCATAGCTCAGAGAAAGGATCTCGATAGGGGCTGGTTTCAAGTGTCCTGGCTCTATCCAATGGTGAAGGAATACGGTGTGAGTGCTGAATGGTTACTAACTGGATCAGGCAGAATGTTCAAGAAACAAAACAAGGAGAATGGAAGAATGGGTATCGATCAAACAACTTCTGAAATACAGGATTGAAACGGATTTTGAAACATACAGCAAACTGCTCGATCTACAGTTTGAAGGTGCAACAAAAGTACGTGTTCCTGTTGGCACGTTGGATAAGTTGAAAGAAGCAAGAAAAGAGCGAAAAGCCAGGGAAATACTGCTTAACTCCACTGCCAGGCTGAATAACAAAGGCATTGACTTGGAGAAAAGCGGAAAAATAAAACAGGCCATCAATGTTTATGAAAAGAACATTTCAATGGGCTACCCAGCTCACCACGCTTACAAAAGGTTGATGGTTCTTTACAGAAAGGCAAAGGATCGTGACAATGAGATCAGGGTCATAAATCGTGCCTTGGAGGTGTTTGGTGATTTTCCTGAATACGTTGAACGTCTCAGAAAACTTAATGCTTGCTCACCTAAATAGGGTGGGCAAGTTTTTTTGTTCTTTCCCCCTTAAACCCTCTATTTCACATACATTCTCCTTTACTATAAAATTTATAATAATATTATTATAATATATAATATATATACCCCCATTTAACTCAAATTGAATTTTGCTTAGGCAAAATGAAAATAAACCCCTACTGATTATCAGCGAGTTACAAATTTTGCTTAGGCAAAAATAATTTTGCTTAGGCAAAAATTAAGCAAAATGGTAAGCAAAATTGAAGCAAAACTATCCGCAAAAACAGGCCAATTTTGCGGATTTTGACGAAAAATCGTTTTGCTTAGGCAAAATAAAAAATTTGCTTAGGCAAAATGAGCCTTGCAACACGCTTGTTTTCAGTTACTTGTGAATTTTGCTTAGGCAAAACGGAATTTTTTGCTTAGGCAAAATCTCTCAGCACTGCCTATCAATTTTCACCAGGTTAAGCACCTTTCTGTTGGCCTTGTCAATAGGCTCCCAGCTTTTCTTGATGTAGGTGTCAGTGATGCGCGTGTTATCATCCACGTGGTTCAGGGCGGTGTGTACCGTCCACTTGTCTATGCCAGCGTTGTTCTGAGCAAGGGTAGCCCACGTATGCCTGGCAGCGTAGAAATCCAGCTCTTCAATACCCAGATCCTCGGCTATCTTACTGAGGCCAGCACTGAGGGCATGGTGCAAGGTACTCATGCTTGAATACATCCGATAGATCTTGAACACCCTTTGCCCAGAAGGATCCCTGTACTTGTCAATGAGTGCCTGGATCTCTGGCTGGATCTTGATGGATATTCTGGCACGGTCGGCACGTCTGTTCTTAGTCTTGGTACGCTCGTATGTGATGCGCCCGTCCTTGCAGTCCGTACAGTTATACAGATCCACCGCGTTCATGCCTACCAGGGCAAAGCTCAGTATGAACATATCCAGGGCAAAGTTGTAGCGATTGGTGTTTGGGTACGGGCTATCCTTGTATGGCAGTTTCACCAGGCGTTTCATCTGATCGAGCGTCAGGGCGCGTTTCTCAGGTACGGGCTGCTTGGGCATATCAATGTGTGCAAAAGGTGAATTGGGTATGCGGATGATCCCAGCATCCTCATCGTTGAACTCCTTTTTTGCCCTGTTGTGCATTGCCCTGATCCTGGAAAGATAGTTGTGTGTGGCAAAGTCCTTTGTCACCCTGCCCTGTGTCGGGATCCACTCAGCCCATCGTTTCAGGAACCTCACCGTGATCTCCTTTATGCTCACCTTCTCACGGCCAACGAACTTGACCAGGTTGTTAATGGCGATCTTGTATGTCTGGGCGTTCCCCTCATGGCCTGTCTCTTCCAGGCGGCTTATGTGCTGCCTTGTGTATTCCACAATATCGAGATCCCAGCTTTCCTCTGCTGGCTTTTCGATGTAGGCTACAACCTCTTCCACGCTCATGCCCTTTATTGACGTACCCAGGAGGTCACACTTGGCACGGTATGACCGTATGAGATCATCCGTAAGGTCTATGTACTTCTGGTTTTTGAGTTTCAGGGAGCGTGTGAGATCATCCTTGGTTACATACCAGGGCGTAGCAAGGTATTTCTTGCGCTGATTCTGTGTGACACGGATCTTGATATTGTACGTGCCATCTGCCTTTTTTTGGTGGGCGTACACCTCGGCCTTGAACGTTGCCATAACTTTCCGTAGAACTATTGTAGAACTTGTGGCCGCAAAATTAGTCAAAATTTGCGGATTTTGCGAAAGAAAAAGCGAAAAAATGTACCCCCGTTGGGAATCGAACCCAAATTTCAGCTTTAGGAGAGCCGTGTTCTATCCATTGAACTACAAGGGCTTACGCAAAATCCACTATCATCAAAGATCGCTCAATATTTCTTTTATCGCCTGAAAACAGGGCTTATCTTTAGGAGAGCCTTGTTATATCCATTTAACTATCAGGGCAAACGCTTGCGGGTGCAAAGGTAGTCTAAAAAAAGGAAAACGCCAAATTATTTGGCAGCTTTTTGCTTGTTGGCGATGACAGAAAGCACAATGGAGAGCAACAGAACGCCGAAAATGAAGGCCAGCGACCACGATGTGGGCACCTCGACGTGGGGCATATTCAGGTCAAGGCCGACGAGACGGCCAGCGGCATTGACATACTCGTCCATCGTCAGCAGCATCTTGATACCGACGAAACTGAGGATGATGCCGAGTCCGTACTTCAGGTAGCCGAAGTACTTGGCGATGGCGGCCAGTGCGAAGTAGAGGGCACGCAGGCCGAGGATGGCGAAAATGTTGGACGTGAGCACGATGAACGGGTCGCGGCTGACGCTGAAGACGGCAGGTATGGAGTCGACTGCAAAGGCCACGTCGGTGGTCTCGATGACTATCAGGGCTATGAACAGCGGGGTGGCCAGGCGGCGCCCGTTTTCGGTGATGAAGAACCGCCCGCCGTGCATCTTGTCGCTGACGGGGAAGAATCGCTTAAAGATCCGGACGAAGATGTTCTTCGATGGGTCTACCTGCAAGTCCTCGTCGTGGCTGAACATCTTGATGCCCGTGTAAATGAGGAAGAGACCGAATAGTCCTAATATCCACTCAAAGCGCTCGACCATTGCCGCGCCGGCTAAGATAAAGATGCTGCGCAGCACCAATGCGCCGAAGATGCCCCAGAAGAGCACCTCATGCTGGTATTTCCGCTCGACGCCGAAGAACGAGAAGAGCATCAGGAACACGAAGAGGTTGTCCATCGACAGCGACTTCTCGATAAGATAGCCCGCCAGAAACTCCGTCGCCATCTCGTGGGGGGCATGAGGGTAGAACAAGTAGATGCCGGCACAGAACACCAGCGATACGGCTATCCAGACAACGGTCATGCGCAGGGCCTCGCCGATGCCCACCTCGTGCTGTCCTTTCCGGCCGAACATCTTCAGGTCGACAATGAGCATGATGAACACCAGTATGTAAAAAACGACCCAAGCCCACAGGGGCATACCCATTAGAAGTTCCATTCTCTCAAAATTCTCTTACGATTCGGCTGCAAAGGTAACACATTTTTCCGTAAACAGCCAAATAAAAACGCGCCGAATGTGGTTTCGGCGCGTTTTTATTGATGCCAGTAGTAGTTAATTGTACCAAATAGATGTTTCCATCTCGGGTGAATAGTTGTCGATATCCTGGGTATCGAGCTTCACCTCCTCGTCGTTGAATGTTGATTGAGTTGACATAAGCTAATTCTCCTTTCTCTATAAGTTAGGTAACACTGCAAATATAGTGATTTTTCTGTCAAGTTGTATGCCGAAGCGCAATATTTAATACTAATTTAACACTTTTCTCCCGAAAAAAGTATATCTTTGCAACCTGTAAGCTAATTTAAGAAACACAATGAGACACAGATTACTGACTTTAGGCCTTTTGCTGGCCTTTACCGTCGAGGCACTGCCTCAGACGCTGATCCACCCCTGGCAGGGCAAGCGCGTTGCCTATTTCGGCGACTCCATCACCGACCCGCGCAACAGCGGTTCGAAGAAGAAGTACTGGGGATTCCTCGAGGACTGGCTCCAGATTACCCCCTACGTCTACGGTGTCAGCGGCCGACAATGGAACGACATCCCGCGCCAGACCGACCAGTTGAAGCAGCAGCATGGCCAAGACGTCGACGCCATCCTCATCTTCTGCGGCACCAACGACTACAACAACGGCGTGCCCATCGGCACGTGGTGGGACGAGCGCTCGACCGAGGTGGAGTACGGTCACGGTCAGGTAAAGCAGATGGTGAAGCGCCGCCAGCGCACACCGTCGATGGACCCCACCACCTACAAAGGGCGCATCAACATCGCCCTCGATTCGCTGAAGCGCACTTTCCCGACGAAGCAGATCGTACTGCTGACGCCCATCCACCGCAGCGACTTCCACGCCAACGAGAAGAACTGGCAGTGCGACGAGTCGTACACCAACCAATGCGGCGAGTATCTCGACGCCTACATCGAGGCCGTCAAGGAAGCCGGCAACATCTGGGCGGTGCCTGTCATCGACTGGAATGCCACGAGCGGCCTGTTCCCGATGCTGAAGGAGCATGGCCAGTTTTTCCACAACGCCGAGACCGACCTGCTGCACCCCAACGACGCCGGCCACCAGCGCATGGCCCGCACGCTGATGTACCAGCTCTTGGCATTGCCCTGCACGTTTTAATGCCATATTCTGGAGGGCGCATCACTGCGGCCTCCAGAATCGTCCCGGGTACTACTCGTTCTTTTTTATACTAACTTTACTTACGGCCGTATACCGCTTTGACAATGTGCCACTGACGATGTACGTCGGCACAGTCCATGTGGTTAGGAGCCATCGCGTCGAATAGATGGTTATAGGGAGTGCCTTTTGCCTTCTCCTTCTGTGCCCATAGGCGCAGCTCGCCGTCGGTGAAGTGCTTCTTGGGCAGGTTGCGCACCACTTCGTAGTTCTTGATGCCCAGCTCGCGCATCAGGGCTTCGGCGCGGCTGATGTCCCGCTCGGCAGTCTCCTTGCTGGCATAAATCCAGCACTTGAAGCCAGGCTTCGTCTTGCTGCGTTCGAACTCGTCGCGCACGCTGTAGCCATAGGACGTCGGTTCCCAGTCGGTGATGGAGCAATGCATCCAGTCGCCGGGCGTGGCCTTGCCGTTCTTGATGTATAGCTCGCCCTTGCCAGGCAGCAGCAGCGTCTGCACACGCGGTACATTGCCCTCAATGCCTGCGGGGATGGTGACGGGCGTGGTAATGAGGTTCACTGTGGTTTGCTGCCCCTTGACGGAGAGAGCCTTTCCGTTAGCGTCATTTGTAAGCATGGCGTTCTCAGCGTTCTTTATTTCCATCTTTTTGAGGTCCTTGGCGGTTAGCTTGGGCAGGCTGTTCTGGTCGAAGGGCACACCGTTGAGCATCATCGTGGTCTTTCTCGGCACTTTCGCATTATTAGTGTTGTCGAAAGAGTAAGTGAAGAATTGCTCTTCGATGTGCGAGGCACCATTGCTTTCTATCCACACACCCTCGCCAAGATTGACGCGGTAGTAGTCGCGATAACCCTTGCCCCACTTCTCGTGGGTTTTGTATTCCACTAACGGTTTAGACTCGTCGCTGAGTACTGTCTGCTGCACCTCGTCTGTTTTCACCTCAGGCGTAGCAAACGCCATGACAGCCAATGCGGCCACGGGGACGGCGAACGCTGCACGGAGCATACGCCATCGGTTGGATTTCTGTTGTTGCATCATGTTGATTCGTTGTTTGAGTGAACCGCGATTCAGGGTGTTGGCAAACAGCTGCAGACGGTTGCCGACAGCCTTGATCACGAGAAGTTGTTGATATTGCTTTGCATCGATGCCTTGACAGATGACGGCCTCGTCGGCCTCGTATTCGTGAATGGCCTTCAGTTCGCGGGCTAAGAGCCATGCAAAAGGATTGAACCACTGCACCACCAGCAACCCTTCGAGCAGCAGCACGTCCCATGAATGTCCCAGTCGGGCGTGAGCCTGCTCGTGGGTGAGGATGCTGCGGCGGTGCTGTTCGTAGTCGCTGACGCTGATAGCTATCCAGTGCATAAAGCTGAACGGCGGGAACTCACCACCTTTCACGACAATAGTGTTGCCTTGAGAGTCGCGCAAGCGCAATCCTCCCTGTAAGCTGCGAATTAGCAAGATGCTGCGACGGATGAAGCGCAGGAGGGCAATACATACACCTATTATATATATGCGACCCAACCCAGACAGACCCACCCCCAACAGACCCACCCCCTGCCCCTCCCTGTGAGGGAGGGGAGTAGTTACTCCATCCGCAGAATGTTGTTCCTGAGTGTATTCACTCCCTTCCCTCACAGGGAGGGGCAGGGGGTGGGTCTGTCGGGGGTGGGTCTGGAGGCTGTTGAGGTTGTTGAGTGTCAAGGGGTTATTGCTTATCCTTATGTGCACCGCCGGCAGTACCAGCGACAGCACCACGATGCCGAGCAGCATGACGCGGTTGAAGCGGTGGAACGTCTCCCGGCTGAGCAGGGCTGAAAACCCACCATAGAGCAACGTCAGCAGCAGGGCCGACTTCAGGGCATAGTATATCATAGCGTCTGGTCGTTTGTTTCATCAATCAGTTTAAGAATCTCCTGCAGTTCCTCGTTGCTGATGTCCTCATGCTGTACGAAGAACGAGAGCATCTTCTTCACCGAACTGCCAAACATGGTATCCTTCACGTCGCGCAACACACAGGTGACGTAGCGCTCACGGGTGAGCAACGGCGAATAGACAAACGTCCGGCCCGTGCCGTCCTGTCGGCGGTGCTCCACATAGCCCTTCGCCTCCAGAATCTTCAGCAGCGTGGCAACGGTGGTCCGCGCGGGCTGCGGCTCTGGGTAGAGTGCCACCAGGTCGTTGATGGTCACGCCCTGCGGCTGGTCCCACAGCAGGTTCATCAGTTCTGACTCGGCCCGCGTCAGCGGTCTCATGGAATGGTTCTCTGTCATAGCGTCTGTGATTTTTGTTCTCGGTGCAAAGTTAGCCGAAAGCCGCTATGCCGTCAAATTATTCGTCGTCCTTTTCCTTTTCCGTCCCCGTTTTTTAACATTTATGTTTAGTCAACGTCCTTTCCTTTTTTAGTTGTTAACCATATGTCTACTGCACTTTTTTCTTCGGTTGCTTGTTCAATCTGTACACGACGTGCAGCAGAGCGTAACGCGGCAGGACGTTGGTGTAGGTCTCGGTGCGGCCTTGGGCGTTGACGATGCGGGTGACATTGTCGAGCTGTCCGAGGAGGTCGAAACCGTCGACCATCAGCAGTAGGCGGCCTTTGAGGAAGGGGCGCGTCAGCCGGGCGTTCCATACGAGGTCGGTGGTGTTCAAACGAGTGTCGGCATAGCCAGTGCGGGTGTAGAGCGTCAGGTCGGTATTGAGTTCCATCTGTAAAGGGAGTTTCAGGAGGGCGGTGAGGGCGTTGGTGAGGGTGAGGGGCTGCGATGATATCGCAGCATACTGTACATTGGGGGTGGTGAAGCGTTGCCAGAGCGCGGTGTTCTTGAAGCTGAGCGAGTGGTTGCCAAGCTTGTAGGAGAGGCTCAGCGTGTTGTTGAACGAGAGGGTGTTGACCGTGCTGCGCTCTTGGTCAACCAGATCGACGCTGTGCTGATAGCTGATACTCGGACTGACATTGAGGCGCAGGGGGCGCTTCTTGCCGATGGCCGTATTGAATTGGTAGTTGGCATCGGCATTCCAGTTGCCGTTCACGTTGTCGGCCTGCCAAGTGCGGACGCCTGTGGCGCGGTCGTAACGATAACCCATGGCGAGGGCATTTTGGATGATCGTGTAGCCGAGCGAGTACCGATGACTAGTCTCTTTACGGTTGGCGTTTCCCCATTGGTGACTGAATGATAACTCGTGGTTAATGGCATTGCGCAGGCTGTTGTTACCTATGCGGATGTTCAGCGGGTCGGTATCGTCGCGCATGTCGACGAGGTTCTGCAAATCGGGTATCGTACTTGTGGCGATGTACTGGAGAATCATTTTTTTTGCATTGCCAGTCTTACGGTTGATGGTGGTATACTGGACAAAACAGTCCCAGATGTTGACAGGCATGGTGTTGCGAGTGACGAGCGTGTCGATGCTGCCACGCTGGTAACGAAGTTTCTGACGTACGAGGGTGACGGGGAAACCGAGTTGTGCCCACCACTTTTTCTGGTAAGTATCGTCTTCGCTATAGGCGTTATAGAACAGTCGGGGGTTGAAGTCGTAGATGTCTTCGGTGAAGTGGCTCGTATAACTGTTGCGACGGTCAATGTTCTGCTCGTATTCGTGAGCTGATGGCAACTGGCCGAGGGCGTAGGTGGTGTCGATGTCGAAGAGCGACGACTCGTGTCGGCGGTCGTTGTGGGTATAGCCCGTATTCAATTGCAGCCGGATTAGGGAGGTGAAGTTAATCTGATAGGTGCCACCAGCCTTGGCTTTCCATGAGCGGTTGGGATGGTTGCGGGTGTAGCGGTTGAGACATGTTGGGGGTTGCTGTGATACAGCAACATACTGGACGGACTGGCGGTGGTGGCGGTCTTCCTGCTGGTCGCTGAAGCTGGCTTCGGCATCGAGGGAAGCCCAGTCGGGGCTGTGGCGGAATTTGAAGGTGCTGCTTAGGCGGATTTCACCGTCAATGCTGTGCCCTTCCGTGAGGCCTCGTTGCAGATTACGGTTGATGAGGCTGTCGTTCTGATAGAAGGCTGAGGCGAGGCTGTATGTGCTGTTGTCAAACTTCTGATAGTTGAGCGATGGGCGCACATCGAGGTTCCACATACCGAAGTTATGGTAATAGTGGTGGCTGGTGTTCAGTTTCAGGCTCTTGTCGCGCTGGGTATTCTGGATGCGGTCGTAGGTGTCGCCTGTCGGCAGGTAGTTCTGGCGGTTGGTATTGGCTTCGCGGTTGAGGTCTGTATGGCTCACTTGTACATTGCCGTCGGCTTTCCATTTGCTGTTGCGGTCTTCCACGTTATAGTCGATGCCGGCCTGCTGCTGAGTCAGCCGTCCGCCATCCTGCAATCGCTGTGGGTCCCAGCTTCCCGCTTCTCCCGGTTTGCCGTCGCCATTCAGATTGTTGGCTGTAGCGTATGCGGCAAGGCGCGAGTGGTCGCTGAAGCGAAGGGCAAAGAGTCGGGCAAGCCATCGTTCATCCGTTCCACCACCAACCTCAGCATTTGCCAAGGTGCCAATACGGTATTCCTTCTTCAACTTCACGTCCATCACGTAGCGGTTGTCGCCCATGACGTGCTGACCAAGGAAATCGCTTTGGTCGCCCCACTTGTCGTATATCTGAATATCCTTCACGGTGTAAGCCGGCAGGTTGTCGAGCATGATGGTATGGTCGCCTCGGAAGAAGTCTTTTCCGTTCAGAAGCAGGGCGTCGACATACTTTCCGTTGTGGTAGATACGGCCTCCCTCCTTCAATTCGACGCCCGGCAGCTGGCGTACCAGCGCATCGAGCATTGAACCTTCGGCCAACTCGAAAGCGTCGGCATTGAACACCAGCGTATCGCCCTTGTAGTAGAACTGCACCTTTGACGAGGTGACCACCACCTCCTGAAGCATCTTGGTTTCACGTTTCATATAGACAGGAGGCAGCTCCCGACGCTGTTCGCGACGATAGATGTTGTTCAACTCGAAAGGCACTTCCGCGGTCTTGAAGCCCACGTAGCTGGCCTAGATGATGTATTTAGCTGGTCGTGCAGGCACTCTGAAGCCGAAGTCTGCGTACTCAATGGGAGGGTTATTGCCATATTGCATGTGTGAGATGGCTTCACAGGAGTCAATGCGAACGCCATCGGCAGTGAGCAGCCGGACATTGGAGTGCGGCAAGTCGTTGTGTGTCAGGTTGTCTTTTACCTTGCCTGAGAGTACTATAAAACGGTTGTCGGCCTTCGGCTTATACTGCACGAAGATGTCGAGCCCCTTCTGCTTGACACGGACGGGCTGGTCCTTGCAGAGGCGGCTGACGGCCTTGGGGATGGACAGGCCGCTGACGTTGACGGTGACCTGCAGGTGCTCCAGGTCGTTATGGATGAAGCTGATTTCGTAGTCCGACTGGCGTTGGTTCAAGGCTTCGAGGGCGGCGGCGAGGGGCTGGGATTGGGCTGTGGCGACGCCACAGCACAGCTGACAGAGGAAGAGAAGGTAGATGCGCTTCATGGCTGGCTTTCCTTGGCAGTTTGTTCTACAAAGATGGTGTCACGGGCATCGGTAAGTCGCAGGCCCTCGAACTCGTTCACGGTGGCGAGGAAGTCGGCCAAGGGCTGGTCGGGGTTCCACGTGATGGTGAAGCGCAGGCTGCGCGGCGCCTCACCATGGTAGCTGACGGCGCGGTGCTCGTGGCGGGCCACAACGGTGAGGATGCTGTCGAGGCGGGCATTGCTGAAGTGGACGGGAGCGGGAGTCGGAGCGTGATGAGCGGAGTGATTTGCCTCCACCACATTCTCCCGGATTTGTCCAGAGTGGTCATGCAGGAAGTAAGCGGCGAATGCCAAGCCGCTAATGATGATGAAGCCGATAAAGGCGGCGGCCATCCTGTGCCACCTCGTCACATGCTTTCTACTGTGTAGGCTGAAATCGGCGGGCAACTGGGGCGCCCGTTGCTGTCGGCGTTGTATGGCGCGGCGCAGGTTCACGTCTTGGTAGCGCAGCCGCTCGGTGTCGTTGGTGTTGTCCTGTTTCATAAGTCCTGGATTTGTTTGATGAGTTGATAGAGCTTGTGGCGGATGCGGTGCAGGCGGGTGGCGACGGTGCCGGGAGCCTGGCCGGTGATGTAGCCGATGTCGGCGAGAGGCAGGTCGTCATAGTAGAACAGCGTGACGAGTGTCTGCTCTTCGGCCGTCAGGTGGTCAATAGCCTGCTCCAGCAGTTCCGCCCGTTCGTCATCGGGCTGCTGGAAGAGCGTCTGCATCTCCGCCTCGGCCGCTGCACTGACAGCCTCGTCATCCATCGTCAGCGTCTGTAGCACAGGCCGTCGCAGGTGGTTCAGGGCCGTGCGGTAGGCGATGCGGCAGAGCCAAGTGCGCAGCGATGCCCTGGCCGGGTCGTAGCTGTCCATCTGGCTAAGGCCACGCAGCAGGGCGTCCTGCGTCAGTTCCTCGGCGTCCTGCACGTTGCCCACCATCTGACAGATGATGGTGAACACGCTCTGTCCGTACTGTCGTACTATGTCTTCGCTTCGGTTCATTGCTTTGTTGTCTCTACTAATATATACACACTTTTTGCCGACAATATTACACGGATACAGTTTTTTTTCGTACCTTTGCCCGCAGAAACTTAAAACTTAACGCAGATATGAAGAGACTAATGACATTTGCAGCTGTGCTGCTGACCGCCGTCACCATGACGGCAAGGACGGAGACCGTGCCTTCGTCGAACAACAGGCTTGAGTTGACATTCAGCGACGATGGCGGCGTGGCCACCTACAGCGTCAGCTACGACGGTGTGCCGGTGCTGACCGCTTCGCGCTTAGGCTTCGAGGCCGACTTCGGCGACTTTACCAAGGGGCTGACGATGGGCCAGTACAAGATGCAGTTGCGCGATGCCACCATCTTCGTGAAAGGAGGCCCGAACCGCAAGGTGAACGCCGTGCGCTACACCGTGCCGTTTACCAACGCCAAGGGGCAGCAGATGTCGGTCGTCTTCAACGTGACGAACAACGGCGTGGCCTACTGCTACGAGATTCCCCGTCCGGGCGAAAACCCGAAGTGTGGCGTCATCCGCCGCGAGGTCAGCTCGTTCAATTTCCCCGAGGGCACGACGACGTTCCTCTGTCCGCAGATAGGCCCGATGACGGGCTGGGAGCGCACGAAGCCCAGCTATGAGGAGGACTACAAGGTTGACCAGCCCATGGCCCAGCGCTCGCAGTTCGGGCAGGGGTACACGTTCCCCTGCCTGTTTAAAGCCCCCCTGTCGTCCCCCGAGGGGGACACAAAAGTCCGTAAGTCTAAAGTAGCCCCCTCGGGGGCCGAAGGGGGGGCTTTATGGGCGCTGGTCAGTGAGACGGGCGTCGACGGCAGCTACGTCGGCAGCCACCTGAGCGACTATGCGCCGGAGACGGGCTACACCATCGCCTTCCCGCAGGCTGGCGAGAACAACGGCAACGGCACGCCCTTTGCCGGCATTCCCCTGCCCTACACCACGCCTTGGCGCACCATCGTCATCGGCACCTCGCTGAAGCCCATCGTCGAGAGCAAATACGGGCTGCCCTCACTGCCGGCCAAATACAAAGCGTCGACGGAGTACAAGCCCGGCCGCTATACTTGGTCGTGGCTCGTGTGGCAGGACGAAAGCATCAACTACGCCGACCAGGTGCAGTTCGTTGACCTCGCTGGCAAGATGGGCTTCGAGTACTGCCTGGTCGACAACTGGTGGGACCAGCGCATCGGGCGCGACAAGATTGAGGAGCTGTCGAAGTATGCCCAGTCGAAGGGCGTCAGCCTGATGCTGTGGTACAACTCGAACGGCTACGAGAACGACGCGCCGCAGACGCCGCGCGACTGCATGTCGACGGCCATTGCCCGCGACAAGGAGATGGCCTGGTTGCAGAAGATTGGCGTGAAGGGTATCAAGGTCGACTTCTTCGGCGGCGACAAGCAGCAGACCATGCAGCTCTACGAGGACATCCTCTTCGACGCCAACCGCTACGGCCTGCAGGTCATCTTCCACGGCTGCACCATGCCGCGCGGCTGGGAGATGATGTACCCCAACTACGTGGCCTCGGAGGCCGTGCTCGCCAGCGAGAACGTCTTCTTCAGCGAGGGTCACGCCAAGAGCGAGGCCTTCGAGCTGTGTATGCACCCCTTCATCCGCAACGCCATGGGGCCGATGGACTGGGGCGGCACAATCATGAACAAATACCTGAGTCGCGACAATAAGAGCCGCCACAAGCGTTACACGACCGACATCTTCGAGATGGCCGCCGCCATCACCACCCAGACGCGTGTGCAGTGCATCGCCATGCAGCCCAACAACCTCGACGAGCTGCCGCGGTTCGAGCTCGACTTCCTGCGCGAGGTGCCCACCGTGTGGCACGACACCCGCTTCCTCGACGGCTATCCCGGCAAGTACGTGGTTCTGGCCCGCCGCAATGGCGACAACTGGTACGTGGCCGGACTGAATGCCGAGCCGCAGGCCAAGACGCTGACCATCAAGATGGAGGAGTGGGCCGGACAGACCGTCAGCTACTACGTCGACGACCCGAAGGCCGGCCCGCAGCTGCGCCAGCTGAAGTTCGACAAGAAGGGGCAGGCGAAGATCACCATCCAGCCCATGGGCGGCGTCATACTGAAGTAACCGCTATTTGATGTTCACGCGCAAGCCCACCTGCAGGCTCAGGTTCACGGGCTTGTCCTTGAAGTAGTTCTGTATGTGGCTCCGGTTGTCGGGATAATAGCTCAGGCCCGGCTCCACATACAGTCCTATCTGCGGTATGACGTCATACTGCAAGCCCAGGCTGCCGTTCAGTGACAGCTGCGCGCGGTCTTTCTCCATCTCCTGCGTCACGCCCTCGGTCACCACGCGGGTGGCGACGTTCAGGTAGGTCAGTGCGCCCGCCGAGGCGTAGGCCCGGAAGCCCTTCAGCTCCCAGAGCCGGTAGCTCAGGCCGAGGGGCACGCCGACGTAGTGGAGCGTCTGCTCGCGCCGTATCTGCATCTTGTTCATCACTTGGGTGAAGTCTGACGAGAGTTTCGTATAGACGAGGCCGGTGGTCAGCGACAGCCGCTCCGTGAGCGGGTAGCTCAGCGTCAGACCGAAGGAGACAGGGCGGTGATGGTGCTGCCGCTCCTCGTAGCCCGTCAGGTAGATGGGCTCAGTGCTGCGTGCCGACGTGGCGTAGCTGTACTCATAGACTTCCCGGTATTTCATAGCCATTTCTTCGGCCATCAGCACGCCGTTGCTGCTCGACTGGCCGCTGAAGCCGTTCATCGCATAGAGGCCGAGGGTCAGGGGACAGCTCTTCGTATTCTTTATCTCGGCTATCTGCCGGTCCATATTGCGGACGACGGCTTCACTGGTATTGCTGAGCTCGTCTGTTGTCTCTGTCTCTACCACGTCCGGGCGCTCCGTATGGCTGTCAGCGGGTTCAGCGGTTGTCGGAGTCTCGGGCTGTGCCACATCGACAGTTTCCTGCGCAGCCTTTCTTTGCGAGCAAAGCGTCCCTTTGGGCCGAGCGCCCCTCCCTTCGAGGTGTTGGGTCTGTATCTTCTGTATCTTCTCTGCCAGCAGTCCCTTCGGGGCTTGTATGGACTCTGAAATAGTTTCAGGGCCCAAACCTTTCCCCTCCCCAAGGGAGGGGGACTGCTGCGCCAGCTGCGGGGAAGTTTCCCCCTCCGGCCACAGCAGGTAACCGGCGCCTATTGTCAGCGCAGCAACTGCCGCTGCCGCCGCCCACCGCCGCAAGGCTACGAAACGGGACTTCTCCCTACAGGGAGGACAGAGGGGGGCTATCTCCTCCCACAACCCCTCGGGCGGCGCTACCTCGTGCTCCGCCAGCTTGTCGCGTAGTTGTTGGGTCCACTTGTCCTGATTCATATTCCTTGTTTGTTTAAGTATTCTCTGATATTCTTGGCCAGCATCTTCCTGGCCCGGAAGAAGAGCGACGACGAGGTGCTCTCCTTGATGCCCAGCAGTTGGGCTATCTCGCGGTGTGGCCGCTGTTCGAAGACGTAAAGGTTGAGCACCGTTCGGTAGTTCGGCGGCAGGCGCCCTATCATCGCCGTCAGCGCGTCAGGCGGCACGCCGCCGATGTCGGGCTCGTCGGGGCTGTCGGGCTCGTCGGGAATGCCGCCGACCGTCACGAAGCGCTGGTGCTCGCGCAGGTAGTCGACGGCGCGGTTGCTGACGATGCGCCCCACCCACGACTTCAGCGACCCTTCGCCGCGGTAGCTGAACTGCCCGACAGAGGTCAGTATGCGCACGAAGCTGTCCTGAATGACGTCGCGCACCTCGTCGCGCTCGGGCAGATACCTCAATCCGACGGCCATCGCGTAGCCGGCGTAGCGGTCGTATAGTCGCTTCATGGCAGCCCGGTCGCCACCTTTGATGGCTTCAAGCAGTTGTCGCTCTGTCTCCACCGTCGTGGTTATCTGATTCGTTCTTTCGTGTTATAGTATAAGGTGAAGGGGGTTATCGAGATATACTTCTCTTCGAAATTCTCGGTGTTAGTGACACAGAAGCCGTTGACAGGGATAGCTAATGTCCACCCCCCATTGTCAAGCCTCTGGATAGCACTGCCTTCCTCGGTGGAGAGCAACTCGACGAGGTATTTAGTGCCATTGATGGTAACGAGGAAGTATGCAGGTTTGTAGACCGTCGTTCCGTCGTTCACTGACGCATCGGCACAGAAGTTGGAGAATACAGCTTCATTGGTATAGCCCTGGTCTTTTATTTCTATTTTTGTGGGTAGCCCCAGGGGCTTGACGTCCGACGTAGTGGTGGTTTCTCCATCTGTGTTTACGCCAGATTTTTCGCTTGAGGCATAGTCTGCGGCAGACTGACTGAAACAGAGATGCGCCAGAAAAGTTTCTGGCAGCCTGACTCTAAGCACGTCTGTCACATCCAACCGCGCCGTGTCCACCACTTGGAAGTTGACCGTCCACTCACCGTTGTAAGATGCCAACTCCAAAGCAGAAGAGGCACTAATACTACTCCGTACGTCAGCGAGATCCCCATCGCCACCCTCCGAGCATGCCGTCAACATCAGTGAGCTTATCACCATGATGCCTACAAGCCACTTCGTTCTTTCTGTTCTTTTCATACCTTTTTCCTATTACCTTTTTCTATTATAACGCAGAAACTTCAAAATCTTGCACTTCGGGAGCAATTTTTTTTCTGTTTGATATTTGCGGGTTATTGGAAATGTATATTATTGACGTCGTTTTATCATCCATCGGCGTCGTTTTATCATCCATCGGCGTCGTTTTATCATCCATCGACGTTGTTTTAACTTTTCCCCGTGCCTTACCATCCTTTAGAACGGCACTTACGACGTTTTATATGGCACTTTAACACTTTTTTTATTCCGCATGTGCAGGATTTCCATCCCGTCATCGTTATAGAAGAAAGATAACAAACGAAAATGATATGAACTGGAAAGACTTTATGAAGACACTTACGCTAATGCCTATGGCTTTGATTGCATTAGCGTCATGTAGCGACAATGACGAAAATGTGGAAGATCTGGTTGAGCCTGCTGCCGTGCCAATGCTGGCCGATAATGTTATGATGATCGCTTTTGGATTCTATCAGGAAGACAATATCGGCATCTTGTCAAAAGACTATGTGGCTTCTGTCCCAGACTATAAACGCGGCGTTTCGCATTATGACATTTCCATTGACCTGCCGTGGTTCACCGACAAATCGGCACTCGTAGCTCGTTTCACCGTCAATCCGAGAAACATTGCTACCATCAATTCTATTCCTCAGGTAAGCGGGCTTCTCAAGAATAACTTTACCGCTCCGGTCGACTATATAGTCACTAATACTGACAAGACCCAAAGTGTTGCCTACACAGTGACAATTACCAACAACCACAACATTGACTGGAAGGAGATTCGCGTTGTGAACTTTCCGGAAATAATTGACATATACTCTGGTGCTTGTATGAGGATTTGCCCTTGGAACAATACGCTTTTCATTGCTTTTAAGAACATCAATAATAATTGCAACAAGATGATGGTAATGAGTAAGCCCCAAGATTGGGGTTGGGGTTTTTTGGGCTCCAATAGCTATCTTGATGGCTTCTCCAGCCAGATTGACAGCTCACACTATGCTTTCGATGTTGCTCTTGACGGTACGCCATACGTGGCTTACGCAGACCTGGATGCAGCATCACAGAGGGGTGCGCTTTCAGTCATGAAGTTAGACGGACATAAGTTCAAGAATGGATTATATAGCGGGGATTGCTACTGGAACTACGTCGGCGAACAGGGGTTCTTCAAGGTGCAGTCCCAGTGCGTGGGTATGGCTGCTTTAGAGAATGAACTGGTCGTCTGCCTATTAAATAAGAGCGATAATGCCGACATCCCCTACGGTGCCCTTGGCGTAGCAACATGGGATGGCATGGCTTGGACGTCTGGCGAGTCTTCGCTGTTGCCGGCTGGTCAGGAAATATGTGGCGTCAAGATGGGCAGTAACGGTAAGATTGCAACTATGATTAGTATCAATAGCGGTAATGTGGATGGTGTGAACTATGGCTATAATGTCTTCAAGTACGAGAACGGACAGTGGGAGTCGCTGGCCACCAACTTCCTGGAGCCGGGTGCCACGCAGACTGATACTGCCGTTGGCAGCTTCGGCACCTTTGTTGCTCGTGACGGTACCATCTATATATGGACGACAGATAATGCTCCTAACGGTGATAAAGAGTTCAAGGTACGTCTGAAGAAGTATGATGCAGCCACTAAGAAGTGGTGTACTGTAAGCGGCGGTATACTACCCTTGAATTACAACAACAGTATTGATAACCGTATGGAGGTGCAGGTGGCCATTTCCCCTAATGGTACGCCGTTTGTTGCCTATGTCGATTCGGCAGGCTTGTACGCCTCGAAGCTCTATGTGATGTATCTCGACCCCGAGACCGGGCAGTGGTCGGTCCCCCAATTGATTGGAACAGGTGCCTCTGACGTGAACATCGCTTTTGCGTCTACAACTGCTCTCAAAACTACGCTTACTTATACTGATAATGAGCATCACATCCATGTTCTCACCTTAGAAGAATAGAAAAAAGTAAAAAGGAAGAAAGAGTATGAATAAACGAAACCTATGGGCCGCCATCGCCCTGACCTTGATGGCAACAACAACAGTGGGATGCAGTAGTGATAGCGAGAGCCCGAAGCCGGAGCCTGTCATTTGTCCCGTAGTGACGCCAACAGAATTAGAGCTGACCCGCGCCGAGCAGCAGATGGTGGGCAGCAGCAACGAGTTCGCCTTCAACCTGTTCCGCGAGGTGCAGGACGAAGTGAAGAGCCAGATTGTGTCGCCCGTCAGCATCACCTATGCCCTCGGTATGCTGAACAACGGCGCAGCCGGCGAGACGCAGAAGCAGATCAACAGCGTGCTGGGCTTCGCCGACAAGGGCGCCGACGGCATCAACGCCTTCTGCTACAAGATGCTGCAGCGGGCAGCGACACTCGACCCGCTGACAAAGGTGCTGATAGCCAACACCATCTACATGAACAAGCCTTACGAACTGCAGACGGAGTTCGTACAGCGGGCGAAGACGTTCTACGATGCCGAGCCTGAGACACGCGACTTCCACGACGGCAAGACCCTCGACGTCATCAACAAGTGGGGCAGCGACCATACGGAGGGGATGATCAAGGAAGCGCTGAAGGAAGATGAGTTCAACCCCGATGCCGTCAGCTATCTGCTCAACGCCATCTACTTCAAGGGCAGCTGGAAGAAGAAGTTCGACAAGGCACTGACGATGAAAGAGGCATTTATGCATGCAGGCGGTACGGAAGAAATGACTTACGCCGATATGATGCATCAGACGACCATTTTCGAATATGCCGAGACCGACGACTGTCAGGCTCTGCGCCTGCCCTACGGCAACAGCTCGTTCCAGATGACGGTGCTGCTGCCGAAGGCGAAGACAAACGCCCTGCCCAAGGTGCCTACCGCTGAGGTGTGGCAGCAGCTGAACGAGCAGATGGACTCCACACTTGTCGACGTATCGCTGCCCCGCTTCGAGACCGATACCGACATTGACCTGAAGCCCATTATGACCAAGCTCGGTATGCCCGATGCCTTTAATCCATTTAAGGCCGACTTCCGTAACTTCTGCAACACGGAAGTCTATATTGAACTGATGAAGCAAGTGGCCAAGATTAAAGTCGACGAGGAGGGTACTGAGGCGGCTGCCGTCACCGTTATCGGATTTGTAGATACATCTATTGGACCAGAACCCCAATACGTCACCTTCCACGCCAACCACCCCTTCCTCTACGTCATCAGCGAACAGCAGACGGGTGCCGTCCTGTTCATCGGCCAGTACACGGGATATTGAAAATTATTAAATAAGGTATGTTATGAAAAAGAGACAATTTGTGTTAGCAATGGCCGCCGTAAGCTTGTTGGCGGTGAGTTGCTCGGTAGGCGGTGCAGAGGATGTCGCCGACGTGAGAAATAACCTGACGGCCCTGTACAGTGAAAGTGCCGACGAAACCGCAGACTTGGCTTCTGGCGACAAGTTCGAGGGGGCAGCCGACAATCCCTTCATCAGCACGATGCTGGAGCCCGTCTCCACGTTCTCGGTCGATGCCGACGGGGCTTCGTATGGCATTGTGCGCCGCTACCTTGAGAGGGGCTACGACGTCAACCCTGCAAGCGTGCGTATTGAAGAACTGCTAAACTACTTCACCTTCGACTACCCTGCACCGACAGGCGACGAGGCGGTGGCCATCAATGCCGAGGTAGGCCGTTGTCCGTGGAACACAGAGCATCTGCTGCTGCGCATGGGCCTCAAAGGCAAGGAATTGAAAACCGACGAGATGCCACGCGCCAACTTCGTGTTCCTTATCGACGTATCGGGCTCTATGGCCAGCAGCGACAAGCTCGACCTGCTGAAGAAGGGGCTGACGGAACTGCTCTACCAGCTCAACCCCGACGACCGCATCTCGATTGTAACCTATTCGGGCGAAGTCAGGAAGCTGTTAGAGTCGACAGCCGTCAGAAGTGCCGACAAAATCAAAAAGGCCATCAGCCAACTCTCGGCCGACGGCTTCACGGCAGGCGGCGAGGCGCTGAAGATGGCCTACGAAGAGGCGCTTGCCAACTACGACGCTAAGTACAACAACCGTGTCATCATGGGCACTGACGGCGACTTCAACGTTGGCGTCACCGACACTGACTCTCTGGTCAAGATGGTCGAGAACTACGCCAGCAAGGGCATCTACATGACCTGCCTCGGCTTCGGCATGGGCAACCTGAACGATGCGATGATGGAGAAGGTGAGCAACTCGGGCAACGGCACCTACCACTACATCGACTGCGAGGACGAGCTGATGAAGGTCTTTGTCCACGAGCGCAGCCAGTTCGTCAGTGTGGCCAACGACGCGAAGTGCCAGGTGACCTTCAATCCCGACTATGTAAGCCAATACCGGCTCATCGGTTACGAGAACCGCGTGATGAGCAACAAGGACTTTGAGGACGACAAGAAGGACGCCGGCGAGATAGGTGCCGGACAGACCATCACAGCGCTCTACGAGCTGGTACCAAAGGCCGATATGTGGAACAAGAACATGGCCAATGAGCCTATCGTCACCTTCGACTGCCGTTACAAGAAGTCGCTGACTGCCAACAGCACGCCGCTGCGAATTGAAGTCCTCAGAAACGGAATCTGGGAGAATCCCTCAACGGAATTCTCTTTTGCTGCCGGTGTGGCCGCCTACGGTATGATCTTGCGCGACTCACCCCATAAGGGAGCGGCAACCATCGCTATGGCGAAGGAGCTAGTCGGTCAAGGCCTCAACTTCGATGCCCACGGCTACCGCGCCCAATTGCTCACGCTGATGGACAAAGTGAAGGAAAAATACTGAAATAAGCCAAACGCGTGCTAATTCTGCTTAAATTGGCGGCGGGGATGTTGGCCGGACACAGTATTTTGCTTACTTTTGCACCGTGCAAAGACTGTTTTTGGCTATCATCCTCGCCGCTGTGTGTGTAGCGGTTCGTGGTCAGCGGCGTCTCATCGTGGTTGATGTTGAGACGCGTGTGCCCATCCGTGGCGTCAACGTCGTGAGCAGCCGCCACCGCACCGACACCACCGACTGGCAGGGACTGGTCACCGTGCCCGACACATGTCGCTCGCTGTCGTTCTCGCACGTGAAGTACGAGAGTCGGCTGCTGAACCTCAGCGAGGTGAAGGATACGGTGTTTCTGATTTCGAAGCTGATGGGGCTGCCCGAGGTGACCGTCTACGGTCAGGACCTGGGCGAGGACAAGCTGAAGGAGCTGAAGAAGCAGATGCGCATCAACAAGACCGAGGCACAGCTGGCTGCCGCCAATCCTGCCGGGGGCTTCAACATTCTGGGGCTTATCCAGAAGTTTGTGAAGCGCCGCAAGGAGAGCAAGAAGGAGCGCTTCCTCAGGATGCTGGAGGAGTATTAAAGGTAAAAGGGTAAAAAGGTAAAAAGGTAAAAAGGTAAAATGGTAAAAAGGTAAAAAGGTAAAAGGGTAAAAGGGTAAAAGGGTAAAAAGGTAAAAAGGGGGGAAAGGGTTATTTGAGCCTTTCGGGATGGCGGCGCTTGTAGTCGTCGATGCGCTTGGCGAAGACCTGGTCTTTCTTACTGCCCGGCTCGGGCGTAAACTCCATATATTCAGGAATGTCGTGGCCGTAGTCCTCAATGCGGGGCTGCGGTTTCTGCTTGACGATGCGCAGCGAGTCGTAGAGCGTGTGATGGTAGACCTCATAGGCGGCGAGCGTCAGCATGTCGTCGCTGATGCTGACGGTCTGGTAGTAGCGGCTTGAGATGCCGAACTTGTCGAAGCGGTCGTCAAACTGAATGTGGTAGTTCTTGGGCGAGCAGTGGCTCACGGTATAGACGGGCGTAACGGGCTGGTCGTTATCGTCGTGGCGCGTCATGCGGGCATAGGCGTGCTCATGGCCCTGCAGGACGAGGTCGACGCCATAGTCCTCGATGATGTCGTTGAACATCCACCGCTGTATGAGGTTGTTGTAGCCCTTGATGGAGAACAGCGGGTGGTGGAGCACCACGATCTTCCACTTGGCGGTGCTGGCCTCCAGCTGGCGCTTCAGCCACGAACGCTGGGTCGAGAGGTAGAAGAACTCGCGGTTGCTGTCGAGGAGGAAGAACTGCGCCGGGCCGTAGCGCAGCGTGTAGACCATGTTGTCGTTTATCTTCGAGTCGAGGAAGTAGGAGAGCGTGAGCGGGAAGCGGCGCTCGAGCCGCATGATGACGCCTTTCAGGTAGTCGTGGTTGCCCGTGACGCAGAGCAGTGGCACGTGCTGGCCAATGCTGTCGAGGTCGCTGAAGGTCTCTGTCCAATGCTGGTTGGTGGGGCGGTCGGTGAGGTCGCCGCCGCAGACGAGGAACTCCGACTGCGGATGGCGGCTGAAGGCCTCGCGCAGGAAGCGGTTGGCTGCGCCGCCGATGGAGTCCTGCACATCGCCGACATAAATGAAGGAGAAGCTGCCCTCAGTCGCATAGGTATTGAAGTCGTACCAGGGTGAGGCCTGGCCGGCGGTGACGACGCGGTAGCCGTAGCGGGTGTTGGGCGCCAGCTGGCGAAGGCGTGCCACGTAGTAGGCCGCCCGTCCGCTCCTTGAGACGAACACCTCGCCCTGGGCCTCGATGCGCACGATGTCGCTGTCGGTGGCCAGTTCGAGCCACGAGGGCTTTACCACGCTGTCGCACTGCCAGCTGACGTTGCGAGAGCTGAGGCCGTCGGCGTCGCCGAAGGTCAGCAGCACGCGATGGGGGTGCGCAGCCGCTACGTAGGGCTCCTCTTCCGTGTTATGGAACCATACTTCCCACCGCTGGCTCACCCAGACAGCCAGAGCAGCCACGACCATCAGTGTGACAGCCCAGACGGTATTTCGCGTTGTCTTCTTTCTTTTCACGCTGCAAAATTACATAATAAATATGAATATCAATGGTTAATTATCAATTATTTTGTAACTTTGCAGCCAGAAACAAGAAGAGCGAAGGTATGAAACTCTCATTAACAAAGCATCCCGTAGTGGCACTCGTAGCCAACCTGGCGCTGGTCTACGTGCTGTTTATGCTGTGTCGCCTGGTGTTCGTGGCCGTCAACTGGGGCCTGTATGCCGACACCATGACCTGGAGCCACTTGGGGAGCCTCTGCACCGCCGGTCTGATTTTCGACACATCGGCCATTCTCTATACCAATGCGCTGGTGATTGTGGGCTTCCTGCTGCCGCTGCACTGGAAAGAGCGGCCCGGCTACTACCGGGCGCTGAGGTGGATTTACGTCGTCTGCAACGGCGTAGCCATCTGTGCCAACCTCATCGACTGCGTCTACTTCCCCTTCACCGGCAAGCGGACGACGAGCACCGTCTTTGCCGAATTCAGCAATGAGGGTGCGGGCAATATGACGAAAATCTTTGCCGAGCAATTCGTGGTCAACTGGTATCTCGTCATTCTGGCGGGTGTCTTCGTCTGGGTGTTGTGGCGGGGGTTTAGAGCCCCCCTCTGTCCCCCCCGAAGGGGGAAGTCAGGGCTGATAGGCTATTACGCCATTCAGGTGGTGACGCTGTTGCTGGCCATTCCCCTCTGCGTGGCAGGCATGCGAGGCGGATTTACCCACGCCGTGAGGCCCATCACCATCTCGAACGCCAACCAGTATGTGGACCGGCCGGCCGAGACGGGCATCGTGCTGAACACACCGTTCTCTATATACAGGACGCTGAGCAAGAAGCCGCTGGTGGTGCCCAACTATATGAGCGACGAAGAGGCGCTGAGCCTGTTCACGCCCATCCATACGCCGGCCGACTCGCTGGCCTTCGAGCCGAAGAACGTAGTGGTGCTGATTCTGGAGAGCTTCGGCAAGCAGCACTTCGGGTTCTACAACCAGACGCTGCACGGCGGCACCTACCGTGGCTTCACGCCGTTCCTCGACTCGCTCATCACCCACGAGGCCATGACCTGGCAGTACTCCTACGCCAACGGCCGCAAGAGCATCGAGGGCATGCCGTCGGTGCTGTCGGCGCTGCCCAACTTCGTCGAGCCGCTCTTCCTGACGCCCGCGTCGCTGAACCGCATGTCGGGCCTTGCCCGTGAGCTCGGCGAGCAAAAGGGCTACGCGACGGCCTTCTTCCACGGCGCCCAGAACGGCTCGATGGGCTTCCAGGCCTTTGCCCGCGCCACGGGCTTCGCTAAGTATTACGGTCGGACGGAGTATAATGCCGACGACCGCTTCAACGGCGACGACGACTACGACGGCACCTGGGCCATCTGGGACGAGGAGTTCCTGCAGTACTACGCCCTGACGATGAGCAGCATGCGCCAGCCGTTCATGACGGCCGTCTTCACCGCCTCGTCGCACACGCCCTGCATCGTCCCCGACCGCTACAAGGGCGTCTTCCCCAAGGGCGAGAACCCCGTGCAGGAGTGCGTCGCCTACTCCGACAACGCACTGCGGCTGTTCTTCGAGACGGCCCGGCGGCAGCCGTGGTTCGCGAACACCCTCTTCGTCATCACCGCCGACCACACCAGCGGTCCTGTCGACCCCTATTACACGACGTCGCTGGGCAGCTACTGCGTGCCCATCATCCTCTATGCCCCCGGCGACAGCACCCTGCGCGGCTACGACCGCCAGCGCATCGTCGAGCAGGCCGACATCATGCCCACCGTGCTCTCCTACCTGCACTACGACCATCCCTACCTGGCCTTCGGCAAGGATATGCTCCGCACGCCTTCCGACCAGACATTTGCCCTGCACTGGGTGCCTGAGACGAATGGCTATGAGTTTGTGAAGGGCGACTACGCCGTTGAGTTCGACGGCAAGGAGGTGACCGCCGCCTACCGTTACCGCACCGACTCGCTGCTCGCCCACAACGTGCTGCCGTCGATGCCCCAGGACACCTTGCGGCAGATGACGCGACAGATGAAATCCATCATACAGCAATATATGCAGCGTATGACCAATGATAAGTTAGTGGTAGAATGAAAGAATTCCTGAATGTACTGCGGCGCTTCGTGCCGCCCTATAAGAAATACCTGGTGTTGTCGGTCGTCTTCAACATCCTGTCGGCCGTGCTTAACATCTTCTCGTTTGCGGCGTTGATACCCATCCTGCAGATACTGTTCCAGACGGGCGACGCCAAGGCAGCCACCGCCCTGATGGACTGGGACTGGGGCAACGTGCAGGAGGTGCTGATGAACAACCTCAACTACTACGTGAACCAGCTCATCGCCAGCTACGGGCAGACGACGACGCTGCTCTTCATCGGCCTGTTCCTGGCCGTGACCACCGCCCTGAAGACGGGTGCCTACTTCCTCTCGTCGTCGACCATCATCCCGATACGCACCGGTGTGGTGCGCGACATCCGCAACCAGCTCTACCAGAAGATCACCTCGCTGCCGCTGGGCTTCTTCAGCGAGGAGCGCAAGGGCGACATCATTGCCCGCATGAGCGGCGACGTGCAGGAGGTGGAGTCGAGCATCATGTCGAGCCTCG
>JAEEGJ010006103.1_pt1 | contig 36667 bp, 31 predicted proteins | sample 8958761 | NCBI WGS metagenome assembly JAEEGJ01 (sample SAMN16246546, study PRJNA631951) | gut metagenome | biome: gut microbiome; feature: rumen; material: RS-attached | host: Bos | place: Iran: Karaj | collected 2018-10
TTGATATCTCGTTCTGACTGTTGATATCATCCAGTCCAACGTTGGCTGGGAGAAGGGTTCCTGGAGAAGCGCTACGGATGTCGCTCTGCAGGAAACGGGCAATCGAGAGCTGGTTATTGAGTTCCATAAGGTGCTTGCTGGCCTCTGCGGAAATCTGCATATCCATCTGTGCCACAGCTCCGGCATCGGGCAAACGGTGCGTGCTTCGATAGGATGTGATGGTCTTGTCCACACTACCCAACTCCTGCTCAATCACATTGAGACGTTCTGCGATGAACTCGTTTGTAGATATGGTTATCTGGTTCTTGTCCTTGATCCAGTTCTCGTTGTAACAGTTGATGATCATCATCAGTACATCCTCTGCACGCTGAATATTGACATCGCGGTAGTTCAAGTCGATGACGGTGGTGTTCTTGTCGTCCAGATCCACGGAAACACGGCCCCTGCAGTAGGAAGCCGCAGCCTGGGGACTTGTGCGGGTAATATAGATGGGACGATCCACTTCCGCCTGATCGGCATACTCGCTGCGAGTGACTACCAGATTGCCCAGAGGGGTATTGACCGTGTCTCCATAAGCGACAGTGACAGCTTCGGCATTGAGGTCGCTCTTACCACGTATAAAATCGTGCAGGGTCACCGACGTAGAATCTTCATTCAACGTAAGCATCATCCCACTGAAACGGCTGCGCTCCTGATCCAGGAAAGTAACCTTTACGGGCAGACCGGTACCATAGATGGTATGGTAGTATCTGAGCCCCTTGACCTTATAGTCTACGTCCAAATTGAGGTTCTTGGCCACCTGCAGCATCAGGTCCGGTGATTTGAAGTTGACAATCTCGTTGTAGACATTAACCTTGGTAATTCCCATACCCATATTGCTGAATGCCTGAGAAACGTCACCCTGAACGGTACTGCTCTTGCGGTCTTCCTTGATCAGAACCTGGGCTGTGCGAACGTAATTGGGCACGGTTTTGAAGCAATAATATGTGGCAGCCAACATACACACGATAATTGACGCCAGCAACCATTTCCAGTTTGCCAGACAAATGGCAAAGACGTCACGTACGGAAAGAGTTTTTTCCGTCTGCTTCCAAGTGGCTTTATTTGTATTGTTTTCCATAGTCGGTTAAATGCCAGGTATAAATTTGAGAGCCAAAAGTGTTACGGAAGTAAGCATAGATGTCACTGAGAACCAGAACGAAGTGCTGCGCACGTTATTACCGTTGATGGTACTCTCACGAACACGTTTGTCGTTGGGTTTGACGTATATCACGTCTCCCTGCTGAATGTTGAATGCCGGTGATGCATAGAAAGTCTTTGCGTCAAGCAGATTGAGTACGTATGCGCGCTCTTTTGTGCCGTCATTGCGGACAAGGATTACCTCTTCACGCTCTGCATTAATGGTAAGGTCGCCGGCAAGTGCAAGTGCCTCAAGCACGGTGAAGCGATCGCGGTCTATTTTGTAACGGCCCGGGTGGTTGACCTCGCCCAACACAGAAAAGCCAAGGTTCATAAAAGTCACCGTAACTACCGGGTCCTTGATCTGACGGCTGTCCAGCAGTTCATCCTTAATTTTGTCTGCCACCTCTTCCCTTGTAAGTCCGGCAACATGTATTTTGCCTAAAATGGGAAAATCGATATCTCCGTTAGAGTCCACGATGTAACCGGAGATACCCTGCGTACCTGATGTGATAGTACCGGTGGCATTTGTCATGGACTGGGACTGGCCAATCCTATTGCTGTAATACGGCAGGTTGAACATTGCCGTAACTTGCGGATCCCGGCTGTTCACAATCACAGAGATCTGGTCCATCGGCTTGAACTTTATCAAATCGGAATCACCGACTTTGATGGATGTCTCACCCTTGATGTCCTGAAAATAGATAATATTCTTAGGAGTTGCGCATGCTGCAGTTACCGCCATGCATAGCATCAAGGTTAATTTTGTGTAAAGTTTCATATCGTAAAGTATATTATTATCTTTTTGCTACATCATGGGCAGACGGAGCTGTCCCCACTTGTGTTCTAACATTGCAATGCGGTGGATATCGGTGCCGCACAGGTTATACCAGTACTTGTCCATAAAATCCAGCGCCTTTTTCTGTGCCGTCCTGCCGTAGGCGCCGGTCTGGGAGAAGAGGTTCATCTGGAACTTGACTCCCAGGGACTTGAGCCTCTCATAGTCCTTCATATCCATGTAGGCATAGCGCTCGGGATGAGCCAGGATTGGGAAGAATCCCTTTGCCCTGACGCGGTCCAGGATACCATACAAGTCCAGCGGGGGATTGAAGTATGATGTCTCCACCAGCAGATGGTCCCCTTTTGGTCCGAACGGCAGGACATCACCTGTAGCGAGTCGCTCTTCGAACAGGTTGTCCATCATATTCTCCGCTGCCAGATTGAGTTTTACGGGACCGTCATAGGCCGCCTGGAGTTCTGCGAAACGCTCTCGCAGGGCGGCTGTGGTATTGGGGTAATCCTCCATTATGTGAGGGGTGCACCACACGGCGGAAACGCCCCACTCTTCGTACTTCTGCAATATCTTGAGCGACTCCTCCATAGTCTGGACACCGTCGTCCACACCAGGCAGGATATGACTGTGGTAGTCGGTAAAGCCGGAGAAGATCTCCGCCAGATTGTCCTTCTTACGCTTCTTGAACGGCCAGATTCCCATATTCCTTATTTGTTTTCTTCATTATCCAGAGCGGCGAATTTTGAATTTTCGCTCTTATACTCGGGTACTATCTTCTTCATGAGGCGCACCATGGTGGGGATATCCACCGCACGGGCCAGGTCCTCGAGTTCCTTGGCATACCGCAGTGCATCTTCGTAGTCGTACTGGCGAACCTTTGCCACACGGATACGGTCATGGAATGCCGGCAGGGTGTTCTCTTCGTTGCTGAGAACCTCTTCGTAGAGTTTCTCGCCGGGCCTGAGGCCGGTGTACTCTATCTTGATATCCTTGTCCGGGGTGAAACCCGCCAGTGTTATCATCCTGCGCGCCAGTTCGTCTATCTTGACCGGCTGACCCATATCGAACACGAAGATGTTGTTGCCGGTACTCATGGTGGCGGCCTCCATCACCAGACGGCAGGCCTCCGGTATCGTCATGAAGAAACGGTTGATGTCGGGATGAGTCACCGTCACGGGACCGCCCTGGGCTATCTGCTGACGGAAGCGGGGAATAACGCTGCCGTTGCTGCCCAGTACATTGCCGAAGCGGGTGGTGACGAAGCGCGTCTTGCCGGGCACCTTGCCGCTCTCCACGGCCAGGCCGAGGCTCTGGACGTATATTTCCGCCAGGCGCTTTGTACAACCCATGATGTTGGTGGGGTTCACCGCCTTGTCGGTGGATATCATCACCATCTTCTCCACGTCATATTCCAGACATTTGTCGGCAACGTTGCGGGTGCCGTAGACATTGGCCAGTACGGCTTCGCAGGGATTGTCTTCCATAAGCGGCACATGCTTGTAGGCGGCGGCATGGAAAACTATCTGCGGACGCCAGTTGCGGAATGCATAATCCAGGCGTTCCGGGTGGCGCACGGAGCCGATCACCGGCACAAAATTGAGGTCTTTGAAGTTATCTTCCAGTTCCAGCCGGATGTTGTGCATAGGTGTTTCTGCGTTGTCGTAAAGTACTATCTTCTTTACTCCGAAACCGGCCAGCTGGCGCACCAACTCACTGCCGATGCTGCCCGCCGCTCCGGTGACCATAACCACCTTGCCGGCAAAGTCGGCCTTTATCTTGTCCAGCGAAATGATAATCTCTTCCCGGCCAAGCAGGTCTTCTACCTTGATTTCGCGGGGATGCAGCAACGGTTCACCGTCCATCACCTCGTCCAGACCGGGGACTATCAGGGTCTTGAGGCCGTGCTTTGAGCAGAAATGGATCAGTCCTTTTTCCTCTGCCTGCGCGTCGGTGTCGCGGGAAAACAAGATGGCATCGATATCATTGACCCTGGTGATGTTGGCCAGACGCGTATCATCGTTAAAGCTGAACACCGGCAGGCTGGCAAGAATAAAGTTAGGCTCGTGGCCCCGCTGAAGGAATCCGACGCACTTGTAGTGCGTGGAATTCAGCAGGCGTTTGGTTACGGCAACGCTCTTGTCGGAGGTTCCGTAAACCAGCATGCGCTGCTGATGGTAGCGTTCCAGCTGACGGTGGTTGAACCAGTCATAAACTGCTATCATGAACAATCTTACGCCAATAATCAGGAACAGTGTAAACAGGACGTCTATGGCAACAAAGAGCAGTACCCACTTGGAAAAACGTCCAAAAATGATGAATGCCAGCAGGATTGCGACACCCTTCAACACCACTGCGGCAAAGAATGGAATAGTATCCTTTATGGTCAGATGCCGGATAATGATACGGGATGTCCGGAACAGCAAAAAGAAGCCCACGGTGGCCACTATGGCAGCTGTCAGGTACATTACGACGGAGGATTCCGGCAACGGTTTTGCACTCAGAAGCCTGGGGGTCAGGAAAAGAACCAGCAGCGACGCCAACATGGAAAGAAGTGTGTCGGCCGCGAAGACAATCTCACGCTTGAGATATGAATTCTTCAATCTGGTAAAGAGATGTGATATGCACATATATTTGTTGTTTTTGTTATTCAATTACTTCTATCAAGTCGGGACTGATATCTGTGGCAAGGGTCGAAATGCCCTCCAACTGTACCAGCAGCCGCCGGGCACGCTTGCCCTGGACACGCATGAAGACGCCGGTGACACCATTGAACGGACCTCCGAGGATGCGGACGCGAGTGCCTTTCTCAAGGTCAACCTCCTCCGGCTTGAAATAAGTCGTCTCGATGTCGTAGCGGCTGGCAACCTTGATAAAGTTATCCATCTGGGCATCGGGAACCTTGAGGTATTCAGGACCGGAAGCGGTTTTTCGGGTGACGAATTGCAGGAAGTTGCCGCCATGCTGCTTGAAGTCCACGATCTGGTCGTGACCGGCATGGACAAACACCATCCCGGGGATGGCAGGCACAAGGTGTTTGCCCTTCACCCCGTGGTATTCGCGCACCGCATACTGCTTGGCAATGAAGAATTCCAGGCCGTTCTCTCCGCCCAGCATCTCTTCAGCTTTTTTCTCCGCCTTATAGGCGCGCATCACATACCAGCGTATTTGGTTGTCCGGGGTCATTTCAGCACAAAATCCCAGTTCATCCCAATCTTTACATTGGGCTGTAACTAAGCAACTTACGTATTGTGGCGGCATTGTATTCCGCCATGCGTTCTCCTCTCAATTCGCGCGTATACGTGTATATAAACGCATAAAGATACTAAATATTCCTGTTAGTTGTGTAAATTTGGAATGGATTTAGACCCTTTGTATCTGTTTCGGCTATGAAGCGACCTTTACGACTGTCCCTGTTTCTGCTGGTAACCATGCTGTATTTTGCGGCATGCGCCGGCGATATAATATCGGTTTCCAACGACCCCATTGTGATTGACAAGGAGGATCCCGACCTCAAGAACCCCGCCCTCAGCTGGAGCGCTGCCGAATGCGAGGCGGTGCTTGGGAGCGGGAATGAGTTTCCGGTACTCTCCAACCGGTTTGATGTGGAGGTGGTTTATACATCTTCCTCCTCTCAGGTGGCAACGGTTGCCGACAACGGCACCATCACCCTGGTAGGCGCCGGCTCCACCACAATCACCGCCTTTTATGCCAAGGACGACACATACCAGCAATCTATGGCACAGTATATTCTGACGGTGATCCGGGGCGAAGGCGGCCTTGCATGGAGCGCCGCGGAGACTAGCGGCGTCATAGGGGAAGAGGTCTCCTTTCCGACACTTTCCAACGAGCATGAACTGGAGGTTGTGTATTCTTCTTCTGACGAAGCCGTGGCGTTGATTTCCGGTTCAGGCGAGGTAACCTTGGTTGCAGCGGGCACCACCGTTATTACCGCTTCCTCTGCCGGAAACGACATCTACGATGCATCCAGCGCCTCATACACTTTGACCGTTATGCGGGCCGCCTCCGGCTTGGAGTGGAGCAGTTCCAGCGCTTCCGCCATAATGGATCAGGAACCGGTACTGCCTGTTCTCTCCAACCCAAACAACCTGGAGATTTCCTATTCTTCCAGCAACGAAGCCGTTGCGACTGTTTCTGGAAGCGGAGCCGTGACACTGATTGGCGCCGGCACCGTCGTCTTAACCGCAACTTCTTCCCAGACAGGGCAGTATTCCTCCGGCTCGGTATCATATACCCTGACGGTGAGCAGGTCGAAAGTAGCCATTTCTTGGTCTTTCAACACCTGCTCCTCTACCATCTTTTCCGCCGACAATTCCTTCCCCGTTCTAGTCAATCCCGGAGCGCAGGAAATCAGCTATTCCTCCAGCAATCCTGCCGTCGCGGAGGTAGACTCGGAAGGCAATGTTTCCCTGATTGCCGCCGGCACCGCCAGTATCATTGCAACTGCTGCTGAAACAGCTGTTTACGCCGCTTCCAGCGCCTCGTATACATTGACCGTTCTGCGGGCTGAGGCAGATTTGCAGTGGAGCAGTTCCAGCGCCTCTGCGGTAATGGATCAGCAGCCGGTTCTGCCAGTTCTCTCCAACCCCAACAATCTGGAGATTTCCTATTCTTCCAGCAACGAATCCGTCGCTGTATTTTCTGAAGACGGGGCGGTTTCACTGGTTGGAGCCGGTATCGCCGTCATAACCGCATCTTCCTCCCAGACTGGCCAGTATAATGCAGGAGCTGCCTCATATACCTTGACGGTGAGCAGGTCGGACGTCACCATTTCGTGGTCGGAAAGCGAATACACCGCGACCGTCGGTTCTGCAAGCAATGTCTTCCCGGTTCTGGTCAATCCCGGAGCGCAGGAAATCAGCTATTCCTCCAGCAATCCCGCCGTAGCGGATGTAGACTCCGAAGGCAACGTTTCGCTGCTGGCCGAGGGCACCGCGAGCATCATTGCAACGTCTGCTGAAACAGCCGTTTACAACGGCGCCAGCGTACATTATATTCTTACCGTAATAGACCCCGCAAGTCATCTGGCTTCTCCGGAACTTGCCTGGTCTGCAGCCGAAGCTTCCGCCACAATGGGTTCGACGCCAAAGCTTCCGACGCTCAGTTATCCCATTGGCCTGCCGGTCAACTATTCCTCTTCTGACGAGAGTGTTGCCACCATCGATCCTTTCGGCAACATCACTCTTGCAGGGGCGGGTGCTACGGTAATCACCGCTTCTACCGAGGCCAACGACGTGTACACCGCCGGCAGCGCCTCTTATATTCTGACGGTGTCCAAGGCCAACCCCAACCTGCGCTGGTCAGCGTCTACCGCAAGCGCCACAATGGGCAGCGGCGGCAATTATCCGACATTGACGCACTCAAGCGGCATTGCTATTGAGTATTCCTCTTCCGACACCGGCGTAGCAACCATCGGCAGCAACGGCGCTATCACACTGGCCGGTGCCGGAACCACCGTGATCACTGCGTCCGGCAAGGCAAACGCGGTTTACAATGCCGGCAGCGCCTCTTACACCCTTACCGTTTCGCTGGCAGAGGCCACACTGAACTGGAGTTCAGATAATTACACCGCAATTCTGAATGCTTCGGAGTACTCGTTCCCTACCCTTACAAACCCGGCTGGCCTGACGGTCAGCTATTCCTCTTCCGAAAAGAGTGTGGCCACGGTTTCCGCCTCCGGCGCAGTGACTTTGGCCGGGGCCGGAACCACGGTGATTACCGCATTTTCCGAAGCCAATAATATCTACGCCGCGGCCAGCGCTTCCTATACATTGACGGTAAAGAAGGCCGATTCAGGGCTGCGTTGGAGCACCGCATCCGCCACCGCCACGATGGGCAGCGGGGGCGATTATCCGACCTTGATAAACACCGGCGGACTGGATATCAATTACTCATCGTCCAACACCGATGTGGCCACTGTGGGCAGCGACGGCATAATCACACTGGTAGGCGCGGGATCCACTGTGATTACCGCCAGTAGCGAAGGGTCGGCCATCTATTACGCAGGCAGCGCCTCCTTTACACTAACCGTATCGCTGGCGCAGGCGCCGCTGAGCTGGAGTTCGGACAGTTACACAGCAACGCTGAAATCTTCCGGATACACCTTCCCGACCTTGACCAATCCCGCCGGACTGGATATAGAATACCTTTCTTCCAATACCGCCGTGGCCGAGATAGACGGTGCAGGCAACATCACCCTTGTAGGGGCCGGAACCACCACCATCACCGCGCGTCATTCCGGTTCGTCGGTTTACGCGCCTTCCAGCGCATCATACACCCTCAAGACAGAGAAGAACACCATCAGCATCTCATTCAGCCAGAGCAGTTTCACCGCAATCCTGGAGGAGACTTCCAACGCCTTTCCTACCCTCTCTATCGAGCCCTCCGACCTGCCTGTGACCTATTCTTCTTCCAACACCGGTGCAGCCACAGTTAATACCTCCAGCGGCGACGTGAGCCTTGTTTCCCTGGGGTCGACGGTGATTACCGCAACCTTCGCGGGGGACGATTTTTACAAGTCGGCCAGCACCTCTTATTCGTTGTCTGTTCGCACCAATCTGGACGACGGAAACGTGACCACGACTTTCGCTTCCTCTGGTGACCCGACCAGCGACGACGACATCTCCAATACCGTTTTTACACGTTTAATAACGGTTAATTATTCGGCTTCCGGGGCCTTGGTAACCGGCTGGAACGCCGTTTCCGACTTGATGGACGTAACAATCGAAGGCAATAAGGTCACCATCAACTATACCGGCACGGAGAATGTGGTCTACAAGCTCACCGGCACCACTTCCAACGGCTTCTTCAAGCTCTACAGCAGCCGCAAACAGGCGCTCTGGCTGGACGGTGTCTCCATTACCAACACCGCCGGACCGGCCATCAACAACCAGAGCGGAAAGCGGACGTTCGTATACGTGGACGGCACCAATACCCTCGCGGACGGCGCTTCTGCATCCTACTCCACAGAAGGCGATGAGGACTGCAAGGGCGTCTTCTTCTCCGAGGGGCAGTTGCTCTTCAGCGGAACCGGTTCCCTGACCGTCACCGCCAACAACTCCCAGGGCAAGAGCGGCATAGTTTCCGACGATTATATCAGATTTATGTCTTCGCCGGCCGTAACGGTTTCGTGCGGCAGCAGCGCCGGCCACGGAGTCAAGGCCAACGATTACTTGCAGATGGCATCCGGCAGTCTCGACATCACCACCAGGGCCGCCATGAAAAAGGGCATCACCGCCGACGATTATGTCCTGATAGAGGGCGGCGTCATCAACCTCAACATCAGCGGCGGCGTAGCCAGGGACAGTGAAAGCGGCGAGTACAAGGGCAGTGCCGGCATCAATACCGACAATTACTTCGGCATTACCGGCGGCACCATAACCATCAACAACACCGGCACCGGCGGCAAGGGCATCAGTACTGGCGATTACGATTATGAACCGGAAAATCACACCCTGACAGACAGTTACATAACCGGCGGCGTAATACGCATCACCACCAGCGGCAACCAGTCCAACGACGTCACCTGCAAGGGCATCAAGGTGGGCTACAAGTATTCGACAGGCGGTTCCTCCGGCGGTGGCGGCGGCTGGGGTGGCTGGGGCGGCTGGGGCGGCAACACCAACAACACCTACGGCGGCAACCTGAGAATAGACGGCGGCAAGATATACATCTCCTGTGCCCACGCAGAGGGAATCGAGGTCAAGGGTACGCTGACATTCAACGGCGGCGAGGTCTACGCTTACTCCACCGGTGACGATGCCATCAACAGCCAGGGCAAGATGACCATAAACGACGGCTTTATATGCGGTTATTCCACCGCAAACGACGGTCTGGACACCAATAACGACATGGATATCAACGGCGGTTACGTGATTGGCATCACCACCAGGGGAACACCCGAAGTGGGTCTGGACGCCGCCAGTGAGAACAAGTTCAAGGTCTCCATCAAGAGCGGCGCCACCGTTGTAGTCTACGGCGGCATTGAGCGGGGTTACGCCGCCGAACAGCCGGTTAAGACCATGAACATCGACAGCGGCAGCTGGAACGGCCTGTGGAACGGCAGCGAGTTCGTCGCCGCCTTCAAGAGTCCCGCCAATGTAACCAAAGTTACTGTTAGTGCACCATCGCTTTCTAACACCTGCTTCAAGGGCGTGACGGTTAGCGGCGATACATTCTGCGAAGGATGCTGGGCGGTGAACGACATCTCCGGCGGCACGTCGGTCACCCTTGGCAACTAGGCACACTATCCGTTTTTCGGGGTGTTTCGGGGTGTTTCGTTTTGGCACGACCTTTGATTTATAGATAGTCACAACGACTATTATAACTTTTATGCACAGGTTTATTTCTATGCTTATCACGCTCTTGGTTATCAGCGCGTGCACGAGTGATATATTATCTGTAACAGACGACCCGGTTGCAGGCAGCGGCGACAACGCCCCCGACGGCTCTATTGGGGAGACAGAGTTCACCGGCAACGTATCGGTTGTATTCGGCGGATCCGAAGCGGTTGTAACCGGTGCCAACGGGCTGTTTTCCACAGTGATAAACGGTAACGACGTGGCCATCACATACACCGGCGGCGAGAACGTTATTTACACTTTGAGCGGCTCCGCCTCCGAGGGCAGCTTCAAGCTCTACAGCGACGTCCGCCAGGCGGTCAAGCTCAGCGATCTGACACTGACAAATCCCTCCGGTGCAGCCATCGACATCCAGAGCCACCACCTCACTTATATGGATATAGAAGGCTCCTGTACCCTATCCGACGGCACCTCCGCAGCCTACTCCACCGGCAACGAAGATTGCAAGGGCGTCATCTTCAGCGAGGGCTCCCTGGTATTCAGCGGCAGCGGTTCGCTCACCGTGAGCGCCGTCAATTCCAAGGAAAAAAGCGGCATCGTCTCTGACGACCATATCACCTTTGCAGAAGGGCCTTCGATTGCCGTTTCCACCTCCAGCGGCGCGGGGCACGGCATCAAGGTCAACGAATATGTCCTGGTGAGCGGCGGCAGCCTGAACATCAACGCCAAAGCAGCATACAAGTCGGGCATCAAGGCCGACGATTTTTTCGGAATGACCGGCGGCACCGTGACCATCAACAACAGCGCAAACGGCGGCAAGGGGCTGCGCGCCGGCGACTACGATTATGACGAGAAGAATCACAAGATTGACGACAGCTATATCACGGGCGGAGTGCTGCGTGTAACCACCACCGGCAGCGAGGTGAACGACGAGTCGGCCAAGGGCATCAAGATAGGATATAAGGAGAGCGCCACTAAGGCTGGCTGGCCCGGCGGTGGCGGCAACAACGGCGGCAACTATGTCTATGCCGGCAATCTGAAGATCAGCGGCGGGTCCGTCTACGTATCGTGTACCCACAGCGAAGGGCTTGAGGCCAAGGGCGACCTGACTATCAACGGCGGCCAGATCTACGCCTATTCTGGCGGCGACGACGCAATCAACTGCCAGGGTCAGATGACCATAAACGGCGGCTATGTCTGCGTTTATTCCACCGGTAACGATGCGCTCGATTCCAACGGCGATATGAAGATTTACGGCGGGTTCGTGATGGCGATTTGCACGCGCGGGACGCCCGAGGTCGGGCTTGATGCCAACACCGAGGGCGGCTACAAGCTGTACATATACGAAGGGGCGACGGTTGTGGCCTACGGCGGCCTGGAGAGCGGATATTCGTCGGGACAAACGGTATATTCGATGTCGGCCTCTTCCGGTTGGAATGCTCTCTGGAACGGTTCATCGTTCATCGCGGCCTTCAAATGCCCTGCAAACGTCAGCAGTTTTGCAGTTTGCGCGCCGTCTCTTTCCACGACATGCTACAAGGGCGTGTCAATGAGCGGCAATACCTTCTGCGAAGGATGCTGGGCAGTGGACGGCATCTCCGGCGGTACTGAAGTCACCCTGGACACCTACTCCGGCGGAAGCAGCGGCACAGGTGGAGGAAATTGGCCAGGCGGCTCTGGAGGAGGAAGTGGCCCCGGCGGCAGCCACGGATGGCATTAGTCCGTGGTTCTTCCGTGGCACCCACGCCCCTGTCTACCAACTATTTACAGCACCTCCCTTGTGCATTTTGACGCAAGGGACATTGCATAAAAGACTGATAGTCAACAGGGTTACTGCCACGGATAGATTTACGACAATTAATACTATCTTTGTAAGATATGAGAAAGATATTTACTATACTGACGATAATGCTGCTGACACTGCCGGCTATGGCGCAGACGCAGAGCCAGGCGCAGCAGAGCAGCCGGGAGCAGAAGAAGAACCTTGTGGTGAAGGAGTGGAACACCAACGCCAAGGGGGCCCGCACCCTGGACCACGTAACCACCTACAATGCCGACGGCCGCAAGATTGAGGAGATTGAGTATGACAGTTACGGCAAGCAGCGCTGGCGCAAGCGCTTCGAATGGAGCGGGAACGACCGCAAAGCCCGCGAACTGGTCTACGACGAGCGCAACCGCCTTGTAAACTTCAAGAAGTTCGACTACAACGAGTTGGGCAAGAAGAAGGCGCAGTATACCTACGACGCCAAGGGACGCCTGCTGACTACCAAGATTTACGAGTACTCCACCCAGGATGAGTAGCACGCCCCTCAACGCTCTGGAGCAGGCTGCGGCAGCGCTGCCGCCCATCTCGCTGGAAGAGATGGACGCGGTTAAGCTTATGAACCGCGTGGATACCAAGTACTTGACCAGCGAAGAGACGCTGCTGAAGGTGCTTGAGGATGCGTTGAAAGGCGGCTATCGGGCGCTTGAGGTCGGCGGCGACAAGGTTGCAGGATACCTAACAGTGTATTATGACACTCCGGAGCAGCAGATGTACCTGAATCACCACAACAGGCGTCTGGTGCGTCAGAAGGTCCGCACCAGGGTGTATATGAACTCGGGCGACACCTTCCTGGAAATCAAGCGCAAGAACAACCACGGCCGCACCAAGAAGAAACGCATCGGCATAGCCGAGAACGAGCTGGGCGACTTCTCGCACGACGCCTTTGCAACGGACTATCTGGCAGGGCATTCCGCCTACACCGCGGAGGATATCTCCCCCGCCCTGTCCACCGAATTCCGCCGCATCACACTGGTCAACCCCGGCAAAACCGAGCGCCTCACCATCGACACATCGGTGCACTTCCAAAATATACGCAACGGCCGCAAATCCGACCTGCAGGATGCCGTCATCATAGAGCTCAAGCAGGACGGCCGAGCCTCCAGCACAATGAAGGGCATCCTTCTTGACCACCGCGTCAAACCGCTGCGTATCAGCAAGTACTGCATCGGCACCACCCTCACCGATTCCGACATCAAGCACAACCGTTTCAAGGAGAAGGTGCGCGCCATAGAGAAGGTTATAGGCAAGAAGTTCTCCACCCCGGAGACGACGATTGACAATATTGACGACAAACATTAGTGAAAACAAATAAAGTACAAGCCATATGATTACCGCCCAAGACTTTGGAGATTACACCCTGGCCGACGAAGGGCTGATGGACGTCCAGACCATCACTGACGCCGCCATGACGACGGCCCAGTCAATAACCGAGCTGGCCATCCGCTTCTTCCTCAACCTGCTGGTATGCTGGATTATAGTCCAGTTCTTCTACTACCGCAAGGCCCGCCGCCGCGACTATTTCTTCACCTTTATGGTGTTCTCCAGCGCGATGTTGCTGCTGCTCTATATAATGGGCAACGTGGAAGTGGGCGTAGGCCTCACGCTGGGACTGTTCGCCATATTCGGCGTGATCCGCTACCGTACGGAGACGGTACCCATCCGGGAGATGACCTACCTGTTCGTAATCATCGCCCTGGCGGCCGTGAACGGTCTGGCGCCGGTCTATCGTCTGGTGGGGGCGGCTTCCGCCACTCCGCATTACGAACTGTCGCTGGGCACCGTCGGCATAATGGCGCTGGCCAACCTGCTGGTGATTCTGCTCATCTGGGTTCTGGAGAGCGGCCGGCTGATGCGCCGTACCTCAACCAAACTGGTGCTTTACGACCGCATAGAACTTATTGTCCCTGAGCGCCGCGCAGAGCTTATCGCCGACCTGGAGAAGCGCGTCGGCGTCAAGATAGACAACCTGGAAATAGGCCACGTCGACTTTTTGAAAGACGCCGCCTTCATCAAGATTTTTTACACTCTGGACAAGGATTCCACCGGCAGCATCGACACTCTGACCAGGGCCAAGGATTTTGTGGAACAATGAAAAAGTTAATCATGATACTGGTGGCGGCAGCGCTGCCGCTGATGTCTTTCGGGCAGGACTACGTTATCTCCGAAAGCGATTTGGAATACGATTTCGGCGCCCGCGTCGGGGCCACGGTGGACAAGAAACTGACAAAAGGTCTGCATCTGGAACTCTTCACCGAGGGGCGTCTGACCGATAATTTCAGTTCTTTCTCGCGCGTGGATGCCAGGCTGGGTGTCAGCTATAAAATCAACGACATCTTCAAGGTAAGTGCTGGTTATATGCTGATTGAAAAGCTGAGTTCTTCCAATAATTGGAAGACCCGCCATCGCGTGTTTACCGACGCCTCCGTGACGCTGCATGCCGGCGACTGGCGATTCTCCGTGAAGGAGCGCCTGCAACTGACGCACAAGGATGTGAATACCATAAAACACCAGACCACCCCTAATTCCCTGACTCTGAAAAGCCGCGCCAAGGTTTGGTACAAGGGTTATACCCACCTGACGCCCTACGGCTACGTGGAGGTGCGCAACGTGTTCAACGACCCCTCCTGCACCGCGACTTGGAGCAACGCCAGCGAAGCTTTCGGCAACTATCAGTTCCTGGGCTACGACCACGCCTACGTCAACCGCATACGCTGCTGCATCGGCGCCGAATGGGCCTTTGACAGGCACAATTCGCTGGACTTTTACCTGCTGAACGATTACTGCAAGGACAAGGAAATAGATACATACGCAGAGGGCACCAAACTCCGCTCGCTTTATTACAGCCGCACTTTCAACACAGCCATCTGCGTGGGTTATAAATTCAGTTTCTAAAGTATGAAGATAGTTATTCTGGATGCCGACACCGTGGGCGCTTCGCCCGCATTGGATAAGATTGCCCGGCTGGGCGAATTCGTTTCATATCCCCGCACAGCCGCTTCTCAAACGGCCGGCCGCGTATCTGACGCCGATATCGTCATTACCAACAAGGTTGTCATTGACAGAGCCGTGATGGATGCAGCGCCCGCCTTGAAGCTGATATGCGTCACCGCCACCGGCGTCAATAACATAGACCTGGCGGCTGCGGCAGAAAAGGGCATCGCGGTGCGCAACGTAGCCGATTATTCCACCGAAAGTGTCACCCAGGTCACTTTCATGCACATCTTTTCGCTGATGGGGCACATGCAGTACTGGGACAGCTTTGCAAAGGGCGGAGAGTGGACTGCGTCGGGCCTTTTCACCGACATCAGCCACACCTGGGGCCAGCTCTCCGGACGCCGCATCGGCATCATCGGAATGGGCAAGATTGGCAGCAGCGTAGCCCGCGTGGCATCGGCATTCGGAATGGAGGTCGTGTACTTTTCCACCTCCGGCACCGGTCATTGCACCGACTACCCTTCCCTGCCGCTGGATGAACTGCTGGCCACTTCTGACGTCGTTTCTATTCACGCGCCGCTGAACGACCGCACCCGCGGCCTGATCGGAGCCGCGCAGCTTGAGATAATGAAGCCGACGGCGATTCTGGTGAATGTGGGGCGCGGCGGCATCGTGGATGAGACCGACCTTGCGGCTGCGCTGGATGCCGGCGTCATTGCCGGCGCCGGGCTGGACGTATTCATCAAGGAGCCGCTGCCCGCCAACCATCCGCTGCTGCACCTGCAGCACCCCGAACGCCTGCGCATCACTCCCCACGTCGCCTGGACCAGCGACGAAGCCCGCACCCTCCTTATGGAGCGCACGCTCGAGAACATCACCAAATTTCTTTCAGAAAAGTAATCCCGACTGCGGGTAACAGTACAATTTCCAGCAGTGTTACCCGCAAAAAGGGCACAAAATGAAGGTAACGGTGCTCTTTTCCGCAGCGTTACCCGCACCCATGCCTAACTTACGTAGTTACCCGTAGTATCAGTTGAGATGAATCTTGCGTGGATCTTCCGCTTGTCTTCCGGCGGAAGCTGCATATAATCGCCCCACATATCGGTCAGACGCCTGTCAGGATTGCCCGGACAGGGGAACTTGTGCCCTTCGAACTCAATCTCTCCCAGCGGATAAATGGCCTCCCGCGGCGACGGGTAGCCGTAGAGCACCCGCGGCATCGGGGTGAACTCGCAGTTCTTCTTGCTCAGCAGGCAGATGGTACGCCAGACTATGTCGTGAAAAAAGAAATACGACACGGGAAATACGAACCACCGTATGATGTTGCCAAAATTGAGCGGCTTGTTGTAGTGCATGAAACCGTGAGCCTTGCTGATGCGCTTCACCAGAAAGGCGAACACCTTCTTGTTGATGGCCGGAGTGGGCACACTCTCGAAAATGTCTATGAAGATGCCCTTGCTGTAGGGCGCCGCGATATTGTCGTGAGGCATCAGATACAGGGTGTCCTTCATCCTGACCTTGAACATTCCGTCGCCCTGCTTTGAGCTGGGTTCGGTAATCTCTGTCTGAAGGATGAAGCCTTCTGAAAGTTCGCTGCCGACAATCTCCTTGAACTTCCGGTAATCCTCCGGAGGCATCGAAAGGTCGATATCGTCATCCCAGGGAATGAAACCGCCGTGCCGTACAGCGCCCAGCAGCGTTCCGAAATCTATCCAGTAGGTAAGGCCGTTCTTCTTGCAGACACGGTCGAATTCCAGCAGGATGTCCAGCATTTTGAGCTGCGCATTTCTCAGGGGCGTCCCCTCGCCGTTGTATTTGGAGAAATCTTCCATTGCCCTATGCCAGCAGCGTAAAGGCCTGCAGGTCCTCTTTGGTGGTTATCTTGAAATTCTGTTCTATGCCGTCGATGAGCTTGACACGCATTCCGGCGCGGAAAGTCAATTCGGAGCATCCTCGGATTGCAGTCAATTCATCTTCCGTAAATTGAGAATGTGCCATTACGAACGGGCCGTAGCGCAGGCACTCGGGCGACTGGCCGGAATAGAGCTCGGTGCGCGGCAATATGGCGGTGAGTTCACCTCCGTCAGTGCTGCGATAGGTAGCATCCTTGACGGAGATTACCGGCAGCGCCGCGTCATATTTTTCAAGCGCCACCAGGCCGTCGGAAAGATTGGAGACGGGGAAAAGCGGACGCACGGAATCGTGCACAAAGACGGGGTCGTTATCGGCGGCAATGCCTTCCAGCGCCTTCAGACCGTTTAGTACCGAATGCTGACGGGACTTGCCCGCCGGGGCAAAGATCACTTTATCGGCGAGGCCTTCTTTCTCTATGCTCGAACGGACATAATTCTGCCACTGCGGCGAAATCACCAGCACTATCTTCTCCACCGGCTCAAAAGCGGCGAACTTGCGCACTGAATACATGAACAGCGGAACCCCCTTGACCTCTATGAACTGCTTGGGAATTTCGCTGCCGAAACGCTGTCCGGTGCCGCCTGCCAGTATGATGGAGAATGCGCTCATTATGCCTTTTTTACGGCCGCCTTGAGGGTGTTTTTAAGAAGCGAGACGATGGTCATCGGGCCCACGCCGCCGGGGACGGGGGTGATGTACGATGCCCTGGGTGCAACTTCGTCGAAGGCGACGTCGCCGACCAGGTGATAGCCCTTTTCGGAATCGTCGGGGATGCGGGTGATGCCGACGTCCACAACCACTACGCCCTCCTTCACCATATCGCCCTTGAGGAATTCCGGCACGCCCAGCGCTGCGATGATTATGTCGGCGCTGCGGGTGTAGCTGGCGATATCCTTGGTGCGGCTGTGGCAGATGGTAACGGTGCAGTCGCCCGGCGCCGCCTTCTGGCTGAGAAGGTTGGCGATGGGACGGCCCACTATGTTGCTGCGGCCCAGCACGACGCAGTGCTTGCCTTTGGTCTCGATGCCGTAATGGTCAAGCAAAGCGACTATGCCAAACGGAGTTGCGGAAACGAAAGAGTCTAGACCAAGCACCATGCGGCCGACGTTTTCAGGGTGAAATCCGTCTACATCTTTGCGCGGGTCGATGGCCTCGATTACGCGGCTTTCGTTGATATGTTTGGGCAGCGGCAGCTGTACTATGAAGCCGTCCACGTCAGGGTCGGCATTCAGGCGGGCCACTTCGGCCAAAAGGCGCTCTTCTGTGGTCTCGGCCGGCATCCTTATCACCTCGGAGGTGAATCCGGCGGCGGCACACGCCTTCTCCTTATTGGCGACGTAGGTCTTGCTGGCGCCGTCCTCGCCCACCAGAATGGCGGTCAGGTGCGGACGCTTGCCGCCCGCGGCCACTATTTCTTCTACCTGAGTCGCAATCTGGGCCTTGATTGCAGCTGCGGTTGCTTTTCCGTCGAGTAGTATCATAACTATCTGTGTTTACGCATCATATTTGCAGCAATGTTGCTGCCGCCGGCAAAGTTCTTCATCACCTTGCGGGTCCCTTCGAACTGCTTCAGGAGGCGGTTGACCTCAACTACGGTGGTGCCGCTGCCCTCGGCGATGCGCCTGCGGCGGCTGCCGTTCAGCAGGTCGGGATTCTCGCGCTCGAAGGGAGTCATGGAGAGGATCATCGCCTCTATGCTCTTGAAGGAGTCGTTGTCTATGTCGACGTCCTTGAGGGCCTTGCCCACGCCCGGCAGCATGCTTGCCAGATCCTTGATGTTACCCATCTTCTTGATCTGCTGTATCTGCTGATAAAAGTCCCAGAGGGTGAACTGGTTCTTGGCCAGCTTTTTATGCAGGCGGCGGGCCTGTTCTTCGTCGAACTGCTCCTGCGCCTTTTCTACCAGGGATACGACGTCGCCCATGCCCAGGATACGGTCGGCGATGCGCTTGGGGTAGAATATGTCCAGCGCCTCCATCTTTTCGCCGTTGCTGATGAATTTGATGGGTTTGTTTACCACCGCCTTGATGCTGAGTGCAGCACCGCCGCGGGTGTCGCCGTCCATCTTGGTGAGCACAACTCCGTCAAAGTCCAGGCGGTCGTTGAAAGCCTTGGCGGTCTCCACGGCGTCCTGGCCGGTCATTGCGTCCACTACGAAGAGGGTTTCGGTGGGCTTGACGGCCTGGTGCAGGGCGGATATTTCGTTCATCAGCTCTTCGTCCACTGCCAGGCGGCCGGCGGTATCGATTACGACCACGCTGTAGCCTTCGCGGCGGGCTTTGGAGATGGCGTTCTGGGCTATCTGGATGGGATCCTTGACTCCGTCTTCGCTGTAGCATTCAACCTGAATCTGGCCGCAGAGTGTCTTCAACTGTTCTATGGCAGCGGGGCGGAAGGTATCGCAGGCTGCCACCAGCACCTTCATTCCCTTCTTGCTCTTCAGGTGCAGCGCCAGTTTGCCGGTGAAGGTGGTTTTACCGGAACCGTTCAAACCGGCCACCAGCACGATGCCGGGATTGCCTTTTACGTTGAGTTCGCTGTGCTCACTGCCCATGAGTTCGGCAAGTTCGTCGTGGACGATCTTGACCATCATCTGCTCCGGCTTGACGGCAATAAGGATGTTCTGGCCCAGGGCTTTCTGCTTTACTGTGTCGCAGAAGGTCTTGGCGGTTTTGTAGCTGACGTCGGCGTCGAGCAGGGCACGGCGGACCTCTTTGAGCGTCTCCGAGATATTGACCTCGGTGATTTTGCCCTGGCCCTTTATGAGTTTAAATGAGCGTTCTAGTCTATCTGTTAGGTTTTCGAACATATGCTATTTTTTGTTTCATTTCGAATGAAAATGCTTCCTAAGACATGGCCGCCCGTGGCTTATTGAACGGGAGGGGCCCAGAGGAGCAGTATGGGGCCGGCAAGCTTGCTTGCAGGATACCAACTGCGACGATGGGAGGGATAGGATGCGCAGCATCCGTAGTCTTTACGAAGCATTATCATTCGAAATGTCATTTTAATATCTCGTCTGAATAGTATGCTTTTGCAAATGGCCTCTGATTATACCTCATCGACATGACCTGGCCGTAGGCGCCGGCGGAGGCGATGGAGAAGATATCGCCGCGGCTGGTGGCGGGCAGAAGCAGGCCCTCTCCCCAGGTGTCGGAGCTTTCGCAGATGGGGCCGACGACGTCGTAGCGCAGTTTGCCGCCTCTCGAGGTCAGGTTCTCTATATGATGGCGAGCGCCGTAGAGCGCGGGCCTTATCAAATCGTTCATGCCGGCGTCAAGTATCACGAATTTGCGGTCCTTGCCTTTCTTGACATAGATTACGCGGGAAATCAGATAGCCGCACTGTGCCACAAGGGCGCGTCCAGGCTCAAAGTGCACGGTCTGCCCTTCTGCCACCGGCAGGTTGGCCGCAACCGTACCGAACCAGTCCTCAAACGGCGCCATCGGGTTTTCTGCCGGTTCTTCGTAATCCACGCCGAGGCCGCCGCCCAGATTGAGGTCGGTGATTTCGAAGCCAGCCTCGCGGAACTTGGCCACGATGCCCAGCGCCCGCTTGCACTCCAGCGCGAACGGATCCATAATGGTAATCTGCGAACCGATGTGCAGGTGCAGCCCCTTCAGGTGGACATTCTTAGCCGCCTTGAGCGCCGCAATCAGTTCGTCAAAGGCCCAGGCGCTGATGCCGAACTTATTCTCTTCCAGGCCGGTAGTGATGTAGCGGTGGGTATGGGCGTCGATGTCGGGATTCACGCGGATGCAGACCTGTGCGATGGTACCCAGGCTGCCGGCAATCTGGTTGATGACCTCCAATTCCGGAATCGACTCGACATTAAAGCTGCCGATGCCCGCCTCCAGCGCGAGTTTTATTTCCCAGTCGGTCTTGCCCACCCCGGCGAATACGATGTCGGCCGGTGCAAAACCTGCCTCCAGCGCCATCTTGACCTCGCCGCCGCTGACGCAGTCCACGCCGAAGCCATAGCTGCGGATCATCTCCACTATTCGCGGGTCATCATTTGCCTTGATGGCGTAGTGGATTTTGTATCCGTAGCGGCCAGCCTGCCTGCTGCACTCCTTGAGAGTGGCCTCCAGCAGCGCCATATCGTAATAATAGAACGGGGTTTCTATCTGCCTGAATGCCTTGATGGCTGCGTTTGTAATCATTTCGCTTGACGAAGGGGTTCGAGCGGCGAAGATAATCAAAAAAGATGAATACCCTATAATTATTAGCCGCGGAGGCGGTATTCGGTGCGGAGAGTCTCGAAGCGGGCGGGGTCACGGCGCAAGGCGGCATCGTCGGCCATGATGTCGTAGGCGTCTATGTCATACGGCTTGTAATTGTGCCCGATGGTGAAATCTTTGAGCGGAGCGATGTCCATAACTTGAGCGACATTGCGCACGGAAGCCACTGTGCCGTTGATTTTGCCGACGATGGTGTAACCGGCGATGTGGGGCGTGGCGATGTCGGCGGCGGCAAGAAGGTCAAGGTTGATATCGGGCTCGCCCTTCCAGACGTCGATGGCCAGGCCGGAAAGCTTTTCACGGTGCGCCAGCAGCGCCTCCTCATCCACAATTCCACCGCGAGAAGCGTTGATGAATATGGCGCCGGGCTTCATCTTTTCAAAGAAGGCGGCGCCCGCAAAATCACGGTTTTCGGGCCAAAGCGGGATATGGATGGTGACGATGTCGCTCCGGGTCAGCAGAGTGTCCATATCCGTGAGTTCGCGGTCGGTACCGGCAACCTGCAGCGGCGGGTCGTTTTCCAGAACCTTGAAGCCGCGCAAACGCCCCATATCGGCTACTCGGTGGCCCACCTGCCCCACCCCGATCACGCCCAGCGTAAGGCCGTCCAGAGACCTCATCTTGCCAAAGACGTTCAGCGCCGCAAAGACGTATTCCATTACGCCGTCGGCGTTGCATCCTGGAGCGTTGAAAGCGGCGATGCCGTGGGCGGCACACCACTCCCGGTCGATGTGGTCGTAACCGATGGTTGCGGTGGCGATGACCTTGACCGCCGACCCCTGAAGAAGGGTGGCGTTGCACTTGGTCCTGGTGCGGATAATCAGGGCCTCTGCATCAGCCACCATAGCAGCTTCGATGGCAGCGCCGGGAGCGTATATCACCTGCTTGAAATATGGCTCGAAGACGCCTTTCACATAGGGCACAGCGGCATCTATAACAATCTTGTTTCTCATCTTAGTTTAAGAGACTTTACCATATCCGACCCGAGGCAATTGTTCAATTGTTCACGGATGGTCTCGCGACTCATCTCAAGTTGCATCCTAAGCACGGAAGAAGTGAGCCTAACGGTGAGAATTCCGCCCTCGAATTTATAGCCCGAACAGAACTTGGACACCGACTCGCCGACGGTATCTTTCCAGGCCTGGCATACGCGCGAATAGCGCAGCCCTTCCGCCAGCGGAGTGTCGGCAAGATAGCGCTCCAGCGCCTCGCCGAAGGATGCGGTTTTCTTGCGGTCCATCTCCTACTCGTCGGGGGCGAAGACGCCCTTTTTCACGGTGTACATTCTGGAGTCTACGTCCATCCCTGCCACAATGCTTTTCAGCCGGACTTTATTGCAGTCGGTCACGAATATCTGGCCGAAGTCTTCGCTGGCCACAGTCTTGAGCAGGAACTCTACGCGGCCGGCGTCCAGTTTGTCAAAGACATCGTCCAGCAGCAGTATGGGCGGGAAGCCGTAGTGGCGGCGCATCAGCACGAACTGGGCCAGCTTGACCGCCAGCAGGAAGGTCTTCTGCTGCCCCTGGCTGCCGCAACTCTTGATGGGACAGTCGTTCATCTTGAAGACTATTTCGTCGCGCTGCACTCCGGCGGAGGTGAAGCGCAGCAGGGTGTCGCGCTCCAGATTCTTGTCCATCAGTTCGGCAAGCGGCGCCTTCATAAGATCGGACTGGTATTGCAGAGAAATGACCTCCTTGCCGTCGCTCAGCCGCTGGTAGTATTCCGCTGCCAGAGCCTGCAAGTCCTCGCACAATTCCTTCCGCTTATCGTATATGTACGTGCCGAATGGGGCCATTTTGACGGTGATGGTGTCCATCAGGTCAAAGTCCACGCGGTCTTCCTTGAAGAGCCGGTTGCGGTATAGCAAAAGCTTGTTGTAGCTCTGCAGGGCGCGCATGTATTCGCGGTCGGTCTGGCTGAGCATCATGTTCATGAAGCGTCGCCGGGCATCCGCGCTCTCGTTTATCAGCGATGTGTCGGCGGGCGAAATCATCACGATGGGGAACTGCCCGATATGGTCGCTAAATTTGGTGTAGTTCTTCTTGTTGAGACGTACCTGCTTGTCGTCGCCGTCCAGCATCACCGCCACCAGATTCTCGGTGCCGTCGTTCATCTTGTATTCGCCGCTTACGACCATGGTCTTCTCCCCTATCGTGCGGGTGTACTGCTCGCTCTGGCGGAAGTAGCTCTTGGTCATGGAGAGGTAGAATATCGCGTCCAGCAGGTTGGTCTTGCCTTCGCCGTTATCACCGCTGATACAGTTGAGGTTAGGCGAGAACTCGACGTGGGCTTCGGCGATGTTCTTGAAGTTCTGTATGTTGATTTTTCGCAGGTACATAGCAATCCCAAAAGTACAAATAATTATTGTGGTTTCGCATTTTTATTGTATTTTTGCACACTTTAAAAACGACAAAATTTTAAAAATCATAACATAATGGCAACAAAAAAGGTCAACAACCAAACCGAGAATCAGCAGGCTGTAGGCGAAGCTGTTTCGGGACTTGAGTTGTTTTTGAAGAAGAACGGCAATCTGCTCAGCACCATCGTGCTGGTTATCCTCATCGCTATCTGCGCCCTTCTGGCGCTCAATCGCTGGGTTCTCAAACCCGCACAGCAGGAGGCAAAGGCTGCCGCAGCAGGTGCAGAACGTTATTTCCAGATGTCACAGTACGAGCAGGCTCTTAACGGCGACGGCAACGTGCTGGGTTTTGCAGATGTTATAAGCCAGTACGGCAAGAAGGCCGGCCAGGGCGTTTATTTCGACGCCGGCGTGTGCCAGCTGCAGCTCAAGAACTACGCCGAGGCTGTAGAGTATCTCAAGAAATATAACGGCAAGGACCCCATCCTCAAGGCACGCGCACTCAGCTGCCTGGGCGATGCATATCAGGGCCTTGGCGAAGGCGACCAGGCTCTGGCTGCCTATAAGAAGGCCGTAAAGGCCGACGACAGCGTATTCGCAGCCGCCTATCTTCTCAAGGCCGGCATCGCTGCAGAGGCGCTTGGTCTCAAGGAAGAGGCTCTGGGCTTCTACAACGACATCAAGGTTAAATATCCCAACGCCATCGAGGCTATGGATATAGACAAGTATATCTCCCGTCTTGAAAACGCCGAGTAATTATGGGAAGAGCATTTGAATTCCGCAAAGAGCGCAAGTTCAAGCGCTGGGGCCACATGGCCAAGACCTTTACCAAGATCGGTAAGGAAATCACCATCGCAGTGAAGCAGGGCGGCGCCGATGTTACCGGCAACCCCCGTCTGCGTGCGCTGCTGCAGGAGGCCCGCAGCGAAAACATGCCCAAGGAGAATGTAGAACGCGCCATCAAGCGTGCTACTGATAAAGATCAGGGCGATTACAAGGAGGTCCTTTACGAAGGATACGGCCCTCACGGCATCGCCATTCTCATTGAGACCGCCACCGACAATACCAACCGCACCGTTGCCAACATCCGCAGCTACTTCAACAAGTTCGGCGGCAACCTTGGCACCAGCGGCAGCGTGGAGTTCATGTTCGACCGCAAGAGCGTCTTTACCGTAAAGGACCGCGACGACATCGATCTTGAGATGCTGGAACTGGATCTTATCGACTACGGCGCAGAAGAGGTGTTCCGCGAGGGCACCGGCGAAGAGGACGACGATCCCAAGGTCATCATGATCTACGGTGAATTCACCGCCATGAACCAGATCCAGTCATACCTCGAAAGCAACGGCTACGAGATTATGTCGGCCAAGTTCGACCGCTTCCCCAACACCGAGCTCAAGCAGCTCTCACCGGAGGACCAGGAATCGGTAGAGAAGCTTCTGGAGAAGATTGAGGAAGACGATGACGTCCAGAACGTGTTCCACAACATGGCTCAATAGATTCCACTTAACCAAACAAATACTATTCAAATGGGCGTCGGTTCATAACTTGTTGAACCGGCGCTTATTTTTTGCTTATAATTATAAGTATAAATCACTATATTTGGGAGATTTTTCGTAACCTGTTATAGAATCGCAAAACAAAACATAAAAACAGCTATGAATCTTAAACAAATCGAACACATCGGCATAGCTACACCCTCCCTGGAGGAGGCTATCCCGTACTATGAGAACGTCCTTGGTCTTAAATGCTACAACATCGAGGTCGTAGAGGACCAGAAGGTTAAAACCGCTTTCTTCAAGATCGGTGAGGTAAAGCTGGAGCTTCTTGAGCCAACTTGCGAAGAGAGCACCATCGCCAAGTTCATTGAGAAGAACGGCGGCCGCGGCGGCGTGCATCACATCGCCTTCAAGACCGACGACGTAGCAGCCTGCCTGGCAGACGCAACAGCCAAGGAGGTCCGTCTGATAGACGCAGCTCCCCGCAAGGGTGCAGAGGGCCTGAACATCGCCTTCCTGCATCCCAAGTCAACCATGGGCGTGCTCACAGAGATTTGCGAGAATCCCAACGAGAAATAGTTCAACAATTAAATAATCAGATATAATGAGCAGGCAACTTGAAAAAGTTAAAGAGCTTATAGAGCTTCGCGAGAAAGCGCGCATAGGCGGCGGTCAGGCACGTATCGACGCCCAGCACGAAAAGGGCAAATACACTGCCCGCGAGCGCATTGCAATGTTGCTCGACGACGGGAGCTTTGAGGAGTTTGACATGTTTATGCTGCACCGCTGCACCAACTTCGGAATGGAGAAGAAGCAGTTCCTGGGCGACGGCGTTGTTACCGGTTACGGTACCATCGGCGGCCGTCTGGTGTACATTTTCGCACAGGACTTCACCGTGAATGCCGGTTCCCTGTCCGAGACTCTGGCGCAGAAGATCTGCAAGATCATGGACCAGGCAGTTAAGGTGGGTGCACCCGTCATCGGTCTTAACGATTCCGGCGGTGCCCGCATCCAGGAGGGCGTGAATGCTCTGGCCGGCTATGCCGAGATTTTTGAGCGCAACATCCTCTCCAGCGGCGTCGTTCCTCAGATTTCCGCAATCCTTGGCCCTTGCGCCGGAGGTGCGGTTTACTCCCCCGCCCTTACCGACTTCACCATCATGCGCAAGAACGCCAGCTACATGTTCCTCACCGGTCCCGCTGTCGTTGAGCAGGTTTTGGGAGAGAAGGTGACTCAGGAGCAGCTTGGCGGCGCCAGCGTGCATGCCAGCAAGAGCGGCGTGGCACATTTCGCTTGCGATACTGAAGAAGAGGTTATCTCCACAATCAAGGAGCTCATCAGCTATATTCCACAGAACAACCGCGAGGAGCCGCCGTTTGTTCCCACAAACGACCCTATCGACCGCAAGGACGACCGTCTGAACGAGATCATCCCCGACAGTCCCAATGAGCCTTACGATATGTACGAGGTCATAGGTGCAATTGTGGATGACGGCAAGTTCTTCGAGATCCACCGCGAGTACGCCCGCAACATCATCGTGGGCTTCGCCCATATGGGCGGCATCTCGGTCGGCATCGTGGCCAACCAGCCCAAGAACCTGGCGGGTGTGCTGGACATCAACTCCAGCCGCAAGGGTGCGCGCTTCGTACGTTTCTGCGACGCGTTCAACATCCCTATCGTTACCCTGGTGGATGTTCCAGGCTTCCTTCCCGGTACACAGCAGGAGTTTGGCGGCGTGATTCTGCACGGCGCAAAACTGCTCTACGCATTCGGCGAAGCCACTGTTCCCAAAGTTACCGTCACCCTGCGCAAGAGCTACGGCGGCAGCCACATCGTGATGAGCTGCAAGCAGCTGCGCGGCGACATGAACTACGCTTGGCCCACCGCCAACATCGCGGTTATGGGTGCCGACGGAGCAGTTGCAGTGCTCTACTCCAAGGATATCAAGGCTGCCGAGACTCCCGAGGCTGCCGCTGAGATCAAGGAGGCCAAGAAGAAAGAGTACGACGACCTGTTCTGCAATCCCTACAAGGCTGCCAGCTACGGTTATATCGACGATGTCATCGAGCCTCGCAACACCCGCTTCCGCGTGATCCGCGCACTGCATCAGCTCCGTGACAAGAACCTGACTCTTCCCGAGAAAAAACACGGCAATATTCCACTCTAAAAACTATCTGTTATGACTATGTTTTTGGCAACAAACTGGAACGCCGTGTGGTCTATGACCGGCATGGGCATCGGTATCGTGTTCGTGATACTGCTTCTGCTGGTGCTGGTGCTTCAGATCTTTACGCTGCTGGCCATGCGCAAGGGGCATCCCGGCACACCCGCAGCCCACGCTTCCGCTTCGCCCAAGGCAGCTGAGGCTCCCGCCAAGGCTCCTTTCCACGGCGAGGACGAGGAGACTGCCGCAGCCATCGCAGCTGCGATGTATCTCTTCAGCGAGGAGGCGCACGATGTAGAGAGCGGCGTCATCACCATCGTACACAATGACCACTCTACCTGGCATCACTTCCGTTAGAGATGTTTTTGACATCTTACATAACACTACCTTAAATGCTAAACATCTCCCCGGAAATAAACTTATAACGCTACCCCATCCCTAAATCCCTTCCCCCAGGGAAGGGACTTACAATCGCCCTTCGGGCTCAAAATTCAAACACAATACGATAATGAAAACCTTTAATTTCAAAATAAACGGTAACGAGTATCAGACTAGTGTTGAACAATCTGGTGATTTACTTCAGGTTACTGTGAATGGCAAATCTTATACTGCAGAACTGCAGAAGGACGAAGCCGCACCTGCTAAGGTAGCGGCTCCCAAGCCCGCTGCTGCTCCCGCCGCCGCACCTGCCGCAGCACCCACTGCCGCTCCCGCAGGCGCAGGCAAGGCCGTCGAGTCTCCTCTGCCGGGCGTTGTGGTAAGCATCGCCGTATCGGCAGGTCAGGCTGTGAAGGCCGGCGACACACTGCTCACCCTCGAGGCCATGAAGATGGAGAACGCCATCCAGGCCGAGGCAGACGGCACCGTGACCAAGGTTCTGGTGGCTGTAGGCCAGTCGGTTCAGAGCGGCGACCCGCTGCTGGAGATTGCATAACCTTCTATCATTATTAAGATGAATTCTACCAGAAAGGTACTGAAGGTCCTGCTCTTCTTTGTGGCTTTGTTTGTCGCAATGCCCGTCATCGCGCAGGATTTCAACTTTGGCGAGACGCTGAGCAAGTTTGGCGCCGACACCGGTTTCGCACAGATGTTTGCCACCGAAGGCGGTTGGAAGACTCTGGTGATGATTGTGGTTTCGTGCGTGCTGCTCTACCTGGCCATCGTCAAGAAGTATGAGCCGCTGCTGCTTCTGCCCATCGCATTCGGTATGCTGCTCACCAACTTTCCCGGTGCGAACCTGTTCCACACGGAGCTCTGGAACGATGAGTTTCTGAACCCAGACAGCCCGTTCTATCACAGTTACAGGCATATCCTGGCCGACGGCGGCCTGCTGGACATCCTTTATATCGGTGTCAAGCTGGGCGTTTATCCGTGCTTGATTTTCCTGGGCGTGGGTGCCATGACCGACTTCGGTCCGCTGATTGCCAACCCCAAGAGCCTGATGCTGGGTGCAGCTGCACAGCTGGGTATTTTTGCCACCTTCATCTGCGCTCACCTGATGGGCTTCACATCCGCTGAGGCGGCTTCCATCGGCATTATCGGCGGCGCTGACGGCCCCACGGCCATCTTTTTGACGTCGAAACTTGCGCCCCATCTGCTGGGTCCCATTGCGGTGGCTGCGTACAGTTACATGGCGCTGGTGCCCATCATCCAGCCGCCCATCATGCGCGCCCTCACCACCAAGAAGGAGCGTCAGATTCAGATGAAGCAGCTGCGCAACGTCTCCAAGAGGGAGAAGATCCTATTCCCCATCGTGGTCACCATTATCATTGCACTGCTTCTCCCCTCCGCAGCTCCGCTGATCGGCTGCCTTATGCTGGGTAACCTGTTCCGCGAGAGCGGCGTTGTGGAGCGTCTGAGCAAGGCTGTCCAGAACGAGCTCAACAACATCGTGGTAATCTTCCTGGGTGTCACCGTAGGTGCCACCGCCACCGCCGACACTTTCCTGCAGTGGCGCACCCTCGGCATCATGGCCGTCGGCATCGTGGCATTCGGCATCGGCACCGGCGGCGGCGTGCTGCTGGCCAAGCTGATGAACGTATTCAGCAAGGAAAAGGTCAACCCGCTGATTGGTTCCGCAGGCGTTTCGGCAGTGCCTATGGCAGCCCGCGTCTCCCAGACCGAGGGTCTGAAGGCCAACCCCAAGAACTACCTGCTGATGCACGCCATGGGTCCCAACGTGGCCGGCGTGATTGGTTCTGCCGTAGCTGCGGGTATCCTGCTGAGCATGCTCGGATAGACAGACTGTCTTTAATACAGAAATGGCCACAGGGAAACCCTATGGCCATTTTGCTTTTTGCGTGGCATCTAACTCCCCCTCTTTCAATCAATTACAACATTTCCCTTGCGTATTTTTACGCAAGGGACTTTGCACAATATACTGATAGTTAGTGGGTTAGGCGCCACGAAGAACGACGGTTACTCCGTGATGACGGGGCGGTAATGGCCTTCTATGTTCTTGAAGGTAATGCCCTTGCGGGCGAAGAAGCGCTCCAGGGTGCCGTCCTGCGCCAGCTGCTCCGGGGTGCCGGCTATCACCCCACCCTTAGACAGGGATGCGCCGGGGACTGCCAAGTCGCTCTTCTTCACTGATAGGTCGCTACCGTTTTTGGCCATAAGCCAGAGCCGGTCTGCCATCTGAAGCGCAAGTTCCAGGTCGTGGGTGGACATGAAGATGGTCTTGTCCATTTCAGACGCCAGCCGCCTGAGCAGCCGCAGCATCTCCACTTTGCTGGGGTAGTCCAGAAACGCGGTGGGTTCGTCAAGGAAGATGATGGGTGTTTCCTGCGCCAGAGCCTTGGCTATCATAGCTTTTTGGCGTTCGCCATCGGAGAGTGTCTGCACCAGGCGGTCTTTAAGAGGATCGATTCCTACCAGTTCCATAGCCGCATCGATTTTTGCCTTGTCTTCTGAAGTGAGGCGGCCCCAGAAATTTGTGTAAGGGCTTCTTCCCATCCCAACCAGGTCCGCCACGTTCATATTCTGGACGTTCGGGCGCTCAGTAAGCACCACACCCACAACAGTGGCCAGTTCCTTTTCTTTATACTGCTGGAGAGGTTTGCCAAGGATTTCGATGGTTCCCTTGAGTGCAGGCTGGAAGCCCGCCAGGGTACGCAGAAGAGTCGATTTACCGGCACCGTTTTCTCCCAGCAGACAGGTCAGGCAACCGCTGGAAAGGGTGTCGTTAATCCCCTCCGCCACGGTTTTTACAGAGTGCTTGCCGAGATAGCCGATTGACAGGTCCTTTATGACGATTGTATCACGCATCGTTTGCAAATATACGCAATTATTTCGCTACATTTGTCAGAGTATGGATATCAGGGAGATATATTTTGCCGGCGGGTGCTTCTGGGGCGTGGAGCACTTTTTTAAGGGTGTCACCGGTGTGACCTCCACCCTACCAGGCTACGCCAACGGACGTTCTGCCGACCCGACTTACGAGCAGGTCTACACCGATACGACCGGCTTTGCAGAGACGGTGAAAGTGTGCTACAACCCTTCTGCCGTGAGTCTTGATCTGCTTTGCCGGCTGTACTTCATGATTATCGATCCGCTGTCGCTGAACAAGCAGGGAGAGGATGTCGGGACGCGCTATCGCACCGGGGTGTATTATTCTTCTAAGGCCGACCTGCCCGTTCTGGAAGCCGCCTTTGCCGCTGAGGCCGAGCGTATTGGTGCCGACCCTGTCACTGAACTGACACCACTGGAATGCTTCTACAGCGCAGAGGAGTATCATCAGAATTATCTGGACAAGAATCCTGAAGGGTATTGTCATCTTTCTCTGAAAACTTTTGCCTATCTCAAGATGTTTGAGAAGGTGCGGATGTATCTGGCAGATGAGAAAGATGCGGTAGCCCGGATGTCAGAAATTGCAGCCATCGTTCACGAGGGAATGCGGTTCTTCTGGACGGGTTTCTATCGTGTAATACCCAAAGCAGGAAGCGATTCCTCCAGTGATGCTCCCGAAAACTGCCAGCTGGTTCTGGGCCCGTTCCAGGGGCCACCCGCCTGCCTTCGCATCGCTTATGGCCGCGGAGTCTGCGGCACCGCGTGGAAAGAGCGTCGCACAATAGTCGTTCCCGATGTGGAGCAGTTTCCCGGCCACATCGCCTGCAGCAGCGCCTCCCGCAGCGAGATCGTGGTGCCCGTCTATTCTGAAGGGGAAATCATTGCCGTCCTGGACATCGACAGCGACCGCACGGCCACCTTCGATTCTGAAGACGCCAAGTGGCTGGAACTTATCGTTGAAATCTTTTAGTATCGGGATCCGAAGATTGCAGATCCGATGCGGATGATGGTGGCGCCTTCTTCTATGGCGATGCGCCAGTCGCCGCTCATACCCATGGAGAGTTCTGAAAGACCTGTGCGAAGCAGCACGTCGTGAGCGGCGCGGAAATCTGAACGTACACGAGACAAATCTGAAGTATTGGTGGCCATGGCCATGATGCCGCGAAGCCGCACGCCGGGAAAATCAGCCGCACGTGAGGCAACCTCAACTGCCTCGTCCGGAGTAAATCCGCCTTTGCTTTCCTCTGCCGCCACATGCACCTCCAGCAGACAATCCACCACGATGCCACGCGCCACCGCCGCGGCAGAAATCGCCTCCAGCAAATGCAGCGAATCCACCGACTCTATCAGCGAAGCGTAGGGAATCACATTCTTAATCTTGTTGGTCTGCAGATGACCGATAAAGTGCCATTCGATGTCGGCGGGCAGCGCTTTGGCCTTAGCCTCCATCTCCAGCGGACGGTTCTCGCCGAAGCGCCGCTGGCCGGCCGCGTACGCCGCCATTATATCCTCCTCCGGCTTAAACTTGGAAACCGCCACCAGAGAGACTGATGACGGCATTTCCTTAAGCAGTGAAACCAGATTCTCGGCGACGCCCATTACTTGCGTTTTTGCTGCTGTTGCTGCATCTTGTAAGCCTCCTCGAGCCGCTGTGCGAACTTGGACTTCTTTTGGGGCTTGTTTTTGGCTTCTGCGGTCTTCTTGGCAATCTGTGCCTTGAGCTTGTCCTCGCTCACAACCCACTTGCGGATAACCCAGTTCTGGGCAATAGTAATCAGGTTGGAGAGGAAGTAGTAATAGTTAAGACCGGCCGAGAAGTTGTTACAAAGCAGCACCATGAAGATAGGCATCATCCAAACCGTCATGAACTGCATGCCCGGCATCTGCTGATTCTGGGCCGAAGTGGCGCCGGCGGTCATCTTGCCGTATATGAACATCGACACGCCCATGAGCAGCGCGAACAGTGACACATGGCTGCCGTACATCGGAATCTTGAAGCCGAAGTTCAGGATGGAGTCGTAGGTCGAGAGGTCCTGCGCCCAGAGGAAGCTCTGCTGACGGAGCTCGAAGCTGGACGGGAAGAAGCGGAACATGGCGTACAGGATCGGGAACTGCAGCAATACCGGCAAACACCCGCCGAACATGCTTACCCCGCTCTTCTTATACAAATCCATCGTGGCCTGCTGCTTTTTCATGGCATCGGCCTCCTTCGGATACTTCTCGTTGATCTTCTGGATTTCAGGCTGCAGCACCTTCATCTTGGCTGTGGACTCGTAGCTCTTGATTGTGAACGGCGAGATGACCAGCTTGATGAGGATGGTGAGCAGCAGTATTATAAGGCCGTAGCTGGTAAAGTACTTGCTCAGCCAGTTGAAGACCGGAATGATGACGTAGCGGCAGATCGCGCTGGAGATGGGTCCACCCAGCGGAAGGAGCTTGTCGTATTTGCGGTCGTACCCCTTGAGCACCGGATAGTGGTTGGGGGTGAAGTTGAACTCGAAGTTGCGGGAGAAGTCGGCGCTGCGGGTGCCGTAGTCGACAACCAGCTGTGCACCGCCGGCGAACAGCCGCTGCTGGGGATCACTCTCCGGATAGGCCTTGACGGCGATGTCACCGCCGCTGAAACCGTCGGGCGAATAAAGGATTGCAGAGAAGAACTGCTGCTTGAAGGCAACCCAAGTGGCGCTGCCGGCGAGGCTTTCGCGTCCCGAATCCTTGCGCAGCATTATCTGCTTGATCTTGTCGGCGCCGGTGTAGCGGAAGCCGACTGCGGAGTAATTCTTTTCGTTGGTATAGCCCTTCTCCAGGCGCGGCATATCCATCGTCCAGTTCATCTTGTAGTTGAGGGCGGAACGGGGAATGATGCTGTCCATAGCCACGAAGCGCATCTCCAGCCCGACATCGTAGCTGTCGGGAAGCAGCGTATAGATGTTCTCTATATAGGAATTGTCGTCCACGTAGAGACGCATGGTGACGTTGTCGCTGCTCTGAGCCGCAACCACGTAGTTGAAGTCGGTGGTGTTGATGTACTGCCCGGCGTCAAGCTCCACATCGAACTTGCTGGAGCCCTTAGGCATCAGATAGAGGGCAGTGCTGTCGTATTTGAAATACTTCTTGATGAGGACCTCGTCTATCTGGCCGCCATGGGTGGTGAAGCCCACCTTGATGTTGTCGTTCTCCAGATAAACGGTGCTCTCCTCTCCGTTGTAGGCCATTGCGTTGAGGCTCTGCGTCTTGTACATCTGAGCCTCGGCAGAAGCCTCCGACAGTGTGTCGGCGCTCCAGGTGGCTTGCTCTGCCGCCACAGCCTCTTCATATTTGGCAGCCTCTATGCGCGCCAGGGAATCGGCCTCCAACTGTGCCGCCCGGCGCTTTTCGAATTGTTTAGTGTTGTACCAGCTGAACAGCAGCAAAATGACGCCGATCAGCGCAAATCCGATCAGACTCTGTTTATTCATCGTCCGCCATCTCCTTGATCTTGGCCTCGAGGGTCGCCAGTTCTTTCTTGGCGTCGTCTATCTTGGTGCGGAAGTCGCCCAGAAGAGCCTCGGCGCCCTTGGATTTCTCGAAGAAGCCGATGTTGTTCTCCCAAGTAGCGATGTCCTGCTCCAACTTGACGTACTGCTGGATAAGACGGTCTTTCTCTGTCAGCTGACGCGGAGCAGCACTGCGGGCGCGCTCCTGGAAGCCACCGCGGCGGGCCGGGCGGTCTTCTGCCGTCATGTCGCCGAATTTGGCCTTAAGGGCGTCGCGGTATGCTGCCTGAACCTTATCTTTATCTTTGAAGGGGATGAATCCGATTTCACGCCATTTTGCCTGGAAATCGCGCATTGCAGCCAGGTCGGCATCGTGATCGCCCGAGAGCTCGAACGCCTCGATAGCGGCGATAAGGTCTTTCTTGGCAACCAGATTCTCTGTCATGCTCGCACCCTTGCCTGCGCCCTGCTTGTCCTTATTGTTGAAGAAGGTGTCGCAGGCGGCACGGAAGCGGTTCCATACCTGGTCCGATTTCTTTTTTGGAACGGGGCCGATCTCTTTCCACTGCTTCTGCAGGCTGATGAGGATGTCGGAGGTCTTTTTCCAGTCCTCGCTGTTCATAACAGCCTCGGCCTTTTCGCAAAGCTCCTCCTTCTTGGCCAGGTTGGCAGCCAGCTGATCTTTGAAATCGGCGTGGAACTGCTTCTTGGCGGTGAAGAACTTGTCGCAGGCGGCGCGGAAACGCTCGTATATCTTCTCGTTCTCTTTCTTGACTGCAAAGCCGATTGTGCGCCACTCCTTCTGGAGCTCCTGCATCTCGGCGGTGAGCTTGGCCCAATTGCTGTTCTGGCTGAGTTCGGAATTGGCAATTGCCTCTGCCTTCTCGCAAAGCTCGGTCTTGGCCTTGAGGTTGGCTACCTGCTTCTCCTTTGCGGTCTCGAAGTATGCCTGATATTTCTTGTTGATGACGGCTGTGGCGGCTTTGAAGCGGTCCCAAATCTCTTCCCTGTGCTCCTTGGCTACGGGGCCGAGCTCCTTCCACTCCTCGTGCAGCTTCTGCAGGGTGCGGAATGCGTTCACGCTGTTGCCGCTCTCGGCGAGTTCCTCTGCCTTCTTGCAAAGATCCTCCTTGGCCTCGAGATTCTTTTTGAAGTCCATCTCGCGGAGTTCGTTGTTGATCTTTACAAAGTCGTAGAATACCTCAACATTGTGATAATATGAATCGTACAGGTCCTTTGCCTTTGCGGGGGGCACTGCGCCGATGGTGCGCCATGTATTCTGCAACTCGCGGAACTTGGGATATGCCTGACTCAGGTCGCCGGGCTCCTCTACCAGGGCCTTGAGGTCTGCGAGGATCTTGCTCTTTGCCTCGTAGTTCTCTTCGCGCTTGGTGTTCTGCTCGTTCATAAAGTCGGCGCGCATTGCACGGTACTTGCCGTAGAGGTCCTTGAAACCGCGTTCAATTTCTGCGAACGGGTTGGTGGCAGCCTCTTCTGCAGGTGCCTCGGTTGCAGGCTCGGCGGGTGCTTCAGCAGCCTCAGCAGCGGCCTCGGCAGCAGGTTCCTCTGCCGGGACATCTGCGAACGAAGCCTTCACGGCCTCTTCCGCAGCCTCGTCAAAGCCGGTGGCTACCTTCTCTTTCTTCAAGGTCTTGTAGAAGCAGGCCTTGATAACCTCGGCGTATTTGTTGAGTTTGCGGATATCGGAGTTGTCGATATACTCCTTGAGGGAATCAACCAGCTCCTTGAGGCTCTTGTTGGAGAAATCTATATCTTTTTCTTTTTCCTCAGGCTCTTCTTCTGCTGCAGGGGCTTCCTCTGCTGCTGCCTTTGCCTGCTCCGCCTCATCGGCCAGAGCCTCTTCAGCTGCATCCACGGCAGCTATCTTCTCTTTCACGTCATCCACAAACTCCTTCGCGTCCTTTGCAAAGTCCTGTGCAGCATCCTTCAGGTCGGAAATCACGTCCTGAGCCTTGTCAATGGCCTGACCGGCCATCTCTTTGAGCTTGTCTGCTATTTCATTCAATTTGTCATTGACCGGCGCTTCTCCGGTGGCAGGGGATTGCTCCTGGACGGGATTTACATCCTCGGCAGCAACCTTGTTAAGATCATCACTCATTTGTTCAGTTTTTTGTGTACACTAGAACTGCGAATTTATACAAATTTTCGAAACGACACCGGTTTTTTCTTATTTTTGTGCATTATGCGTTTCGACATCATCACAGCCGTTCCGGAGCTGCTGGACAGCCCGCTGAATTACTCCATAGTCAAAAGGGCCCGGGACAAGGGTCTGGTAGAGATTTTTATACACAATCTGCACGATTGGGGCAGCGGCAACTACAAGCAGATAGACGACTACGCCTTCGGCGGAGATGCCGGTATGGTGATGAAAATTGAGCCGGTCTACAACCTCATAGAACACCTCAAGAGCGAGCGCGACTACGATGAGATTATCTACACCTCGCCGGACGGTAAAATCCTGGACCAGGGCGATGCCAACGAAATTTCCTGCATGCAGAATGTAATCATCCTCTGCGGCCATTACAAGGGAATTGACCACCGCATCCGCGAGCATCTGATTACCCGCGAGATAAGCATCGGCGACTATGTACTTACAGGCGGTGAACTTGCTGCAGCCGTAATGACAGACAGCATCGTACGCCTTATTCCCGGTGTATTG
>JAEEGJ010006104.1_pt1 | contig 36660 bp, 30 predicted proteins | sample 8958761 | NCBI WGS metagenome assembly JAEEGJ01 (sample SAMN16246546, study PRJNA631951) | gut metagenome | biome: gut microbiome; feature: rumen; material: RS-attached | host: Bos | place: Iran: Karaj | collected 2018-10
AACCTATCCAGGCGGAACAGGTTTCCATTGATGTACCCCAAGTAAACCCAGGAATGGAAATTGTCGGGGATTCTACAAGGCCTTCGTGGGTCTATTACCAGTATGGTCTCCAGGCTATCGACAACCATGAATGGGCTGTTTCCAAGCATTATCTCGAAGAAGCGCTTCGCCTGTTAGTCACGGAAAAATACGATTCTTTGAAGAGCGGGCTTACCCGTTCTGAAGATTCCATTTACAAAATGCAGATGCCGCTTCGCATTGTGCAGGCCTTGGAAGACGTATATCCCAATTTGTCGGGCGAGGGTGGCGATTCGACTTCTTTGGACAGCGTGTCCATTGAAGGTATTGATGCTTATGATGAAAACATGGCGGACAGCGCCTCTATCCGCGTTATCGAGAATTTCTTGGATACTGTAGATGCCGGGCGGTTCTCGTTGCCGATACGGTTCAATGAGCGCGTCATGCAGGAAATTTATTACATGACGAATTCCGCACGAGGCTTTATCACGAGGTCGCTCACCCGTAAGACGGCTTACGATTCGTTAATTTATGCAAAACTCGCGCAAAGGCGCATGCCGAGGGACCTCATTTATTTGGCGTTGGTGGAATCGGGCTTTAACGTCAAGGCGTACAGCCGAGCAAAGGCGGGCGGTATGTGGCAGTTTATTCCCGAAACGGGTGCCCGTTATGGCCTTGAACTCGATTTCTGGGTCGATATGCGCCGCAATCCCGAACTGGCGACCGATGCCGCGTTGACTTATCTTTCTGAACTTCACGATGAATTTGGCGACTGGCTCTTGTCAATGGCTGCCTATAACTGCGGTGAAGGCCGCATCCGCCGGTTGCTCAAGGAAAAACAGGCGGATTCGACGTGGGGCCCGAATCGTCCAGTGACATATTGGGACTTGCAGCTTCCGCAGGAAACCATGCATTACGTGCCGAGAATCCTTGCAGCCATGGTGATTGGACATTTCCCGGAACATTACGATGTTGCGATAGAAACGCGTCATTTACCGGCATACGATACGGTCACGGTTTTCGATTCGTTCTCGCTTGACGAAATTGCCAAGTTCTTGAAAGTTCCCGAGGACACGCTCCGTTCGTTGAACATGGAATTGACCATGTGGTGTACGCCTCCGAATCGCGATGCCTACTTGTTGCGATTGCCATACGGGACTCGTGCCATGTTCGTGCAGAATTACGACCGCATGGAAAAGAACGGTTTTACAAGCTGGAAACAGCATAAAGTCAAAAAGGGCGAGTCGATTGGAAATATCGCTCAGATGTACGGCGTCCGTGCGTCCGAAATCCAGCGGGCGAACGATATGCGTAACGGGCGCTTGAAAGTTGGCCGTACGCTCCTCATTCCGGTGAAGGTTGCGCCGCGCAAGTCAACAGGCAAAAAACCGACGAAAGTCCGCACGTATATCGTGCAACTTGGGGACAATCTCGGTTCCATTTCCCGCCGTTTTGGCATTTCGCAGGAGTCGCTTCGTGTATGGAACAATATTGAGGCGTGGTCCAACGTGAAAAACGGCGATACTATTTTTGTCTCGAAGCCGGATCTCAAGCCCACCAGTTTTGTGCAGCAGCGCGTAGAGCTCAAGAAAGGTGAAAAATACGTTGTCAAGGCGGGGGATACTTACGCTCAAATCGCAAAGCAATTCAAGGTGCCTGTGTTCTTGCTATTGCAGGCAAACCGTGGCTTTACAAGGCGCTTGACTGTCGGTGATTCCTTGGCCATCCCGGTTTATGTCCGTCCGGCTCGTAAGATGTCAGGAGCCGTCGATGACGGAAAGCCGGTTATGGATCCGTCCAAGATGGTTGACGCTTCCGATTCTCAAAGCGGCTCCAAGTCCTCGAAAAAATCTTCAAGTTCCTCGAAGTCTTCCAAGAATACGACGATTATCTATACAGTAGTCTCTGGCGACAACCTGTATGCTATAGCGAAGAAATACGATACTTCCGTGAGCGCCATCCGTGAAATGAACGAAATGGGCAGTTCATCGAACATCAAAGTGGGGCAAAAACTCAAAATTCCGGGTTCTGCCGTTTCGACTCCGAGCGCCCCCAAGATTGAAGAAGTCACCCACGTGGTCAAGAAAGGCGAGGGATTGTGGGATATTTCCCGCCAGTATGGCGTGACCATCGAAGATATCGTCAAATGGAACGGGTTGAAAGACACGAAGATTAAGGTTAACGAGAAACTTAAAATCAAGACGACGAAGAAAAACAAAAAATAGGCACTTTATTTGATAAAAAAGTGTAAATTCGTGTTTTCTATTGTATGAATTTGAAAAAAATTGTTTAGTTTTAGACTTGAAAAATCAAAATTCATTGGAGTATATAATATGAATAAAAAAATCTTGGCCCTCTGTGCCGCTGGTTTGCTTATGAGCATGACCGGTTGTGAAGAAAAAATGGACCCGAACGATCCGCAGTCTGTTCGTAGATATTTGACGAAAAAGCAGATTGGCTTTACGCCGAATCAGTTCGTCTCTTACGCGGTCAACAGTGATACCGCCAAGATGACTCTTTTCCTCCAAGCTTCGTTTGAAATCGACCAGCCGGCAGATAACGGCAACAATGCCGTCGCCATCGCTGCAAACAAGGGCAACATGATGGTGCTCGATTACCTCTTTGCACACGGCGCCAAGGCCAACGTTCAAAATGCTAACGGTGAAAGGGTTATCGACAACGCCGTCATGATGGGCAATGCTCAAGTTGTGAACCGCATCCTTGATCAGCTTAAGAAAGAAGGGATGGATCCGCAGAACTTGGGTACGGCCGTGCTTATCGCCGCAAAGACGGGCAAGGCCGACATGCTTGAAATTTTGGCCAATGCGGGCGCTCCGCTCGAATCCCGTGGCCCGGATGGCTATCTTCCGATCCATTGGGCTGTTAAGGGTGGCAACTTCGATGCCATGATGTTCCTCATCAACAAGGGTGTTGACGTGAATGCCAAGTGCGGTCAGGGATACTCTGTACTCGACTGGGCTACAAACGAAGGCTATCCGCGTCTCATCAAGGCTTTGAAGAAAGCTGGTGCCAAGAATACCAAGCAGTACTTCAAGGATTCGAAGAAATAGTTTATAGCAAGCATCTTTGCTCGTAGACTATTGTTTTCGACAAAACGCTTTGTCATGCCCGCCTCGTGCGGGCATCTCTTTTTATGGCATTGTCATCCCCGATTTTTTTTAGATGTCATCCCGGCCCCAGTGCCGGGATCACCTTTATTTTTTCTACTTTTATTTTCAAAGATTAATAGGAGTTTATATGTCCGTACAAGTGATGGTTAATGGTATTCCGGGTAGCATGGGTCGTATCGTGGCCGAAACATGTGTTGCCCGCGGTTTGGAACTTGTCCCGTATTCTTTGACGGGTGAAATTATCGTCGAAAACGAAGCCCAAGTGGCTGGGAGGACCATCCAGCTTTTGAAGCCGAGCAACCGCGAGGCCCGTATCGGTGAAGTGCTTGCCAAGTATCCGAACATGATTTGCATTGACTACACGCACCCGACGGCCGTGAACGACAATGCCGCTTTTTACGTGAATCACAAGATTCCGTTCGTGATGGGAACCACCGGCGGCGACCGCGAAGCTCTTGCGAAACTCGTGGCCGAAGCGAACCACCCTAGCGTGATTGCTCCGAACATGGCGAAGCAGATTGTCGCGTTTCAGGCGATGATTGAATTCCTCGCAAACGAGTTCCCGTCGGCATTCGACGGTTACAAGCTCTCCGTAGTCGAAAGCCACCAGAAGACCAAGGCCGATACGAGCGGTACGGCTCGTGCTGTTGTCGGCAGCTTCCAGAAGATGGGTTTCGCTTATACGCCGGACGATATCGAGAAAGTTCGTAACGAAAAAGAACAGATGGAACGCATGCACGTGCCCGAGGAATATCTCGGCGGTCACGCTTTCCACACATACAGCCTCGATAGCGAAGACGGCACGGTGCATTTCGAGTTCCAGCACAACGTGTGCGGCCGTAAGATTTACGCCGAGGGCACCGTTGACGCCGTGAACTTCCTCGCTGAGCAGATTGCCGCTGGCACTGCCAAGCCTTTTAACATGATGGACGTTCTCCGTTCTGGAAAAATGAGATAAATGCGTTCGTACATCCTTCGTCGTTTGCTGCTGATGATTCCGACTTTGATCGGGATTTCGTTGGTGTGCTTTATCCTGATTCAGCTCTTGCCGGGTGGTCCGGTCGAGGAGTTGATTTCTCGTGCGCAGCAGGCGGCTTCGATGAAGGGTGGGGTGGATGCGTCCAAGGCTCTCTCGCCGGACCAGATTGCGCAAATCCAGGCGTATTTCGGTTTCGACCAGCCTGTGTGGAAGCGTTACCTCACATGGCTCTGGAATGTATTGCATTTGAACCTGGGTGAAAGCTACACGTACGGACTACCGGTGTGGGACGTGATTGTAAGCCGTTTCCCGATATCGCTTTTCTTTGGTGTGACATCGTTCTTTTTGAGCTACCTTATCTGCATTCCGCTAGGGCTCTGGAAGGCCGTGCATCACGGCAGCAAGCTGGATTCTTTTTCTAGCGGCCTTATTTTCTCGGGTTACGTGATGCCGGGTTATGCGCTTGGCATTTTGCTCATCATTTTCCTCGCGGGCGGTTCGTACTTGGATATCTTCCCGCTGGGAGGTCTCACGAGCGACGACTTCGAGGATTTTACGTTCTTCGGAAAAGTGTTTGACTTGGCGCAGCATTTGGCGCTTCCGATTTTCTGCTACATGATTAGCGAATTTGCGTTCCTCACGTTCCTCATGAAGAACTCCGCATTGGAGGAACTGGGCCGCGATTACATGCGAACCGCCTTGGCTAAAGGATTGAATTTCAATCAGGCTCTTGTCCGCCATGCGCTCCGCAACGCGCTTATCCCGATTGCCACCCGCCTTTCCGAAATCTGCACGCTCATGTTTGCAGGGGCGCTCCTCATCGAAAAAGTCTTCGATATCGATGGCATGGGACTTCTGTACTACAATTCCATGGTCAACCGCGATTATAACGTGGTTATGGGCATCATCTTCCTCAGCAGTCTGATGGCGATGGTCGGCCGCCTGTTCAGCGATATTTTATATACAGTCGTTGATCCGCGAATCAAGTTTTCGTAATTATAAACCCTATTTTTCTTTGTCGTTTTCCTCTTTCTTTAAGTATATTAGGTGTATGCAAAACGAACCTATTCAAATTTCTCCGATCATTCATGAGTACCTTCTGTCTCATGGTTATTCTGACAGTTTTTTGATTTCTCCCATTGCCGGTGCCGGCTCGGGTAGGCGTTATTTCCGTATTGCCGAGGGCAATAAAGTTTGTGTATTGCAAGTCAGTGCCGAAGTAAATGAAGATTTCAAGCATTTTGTCGAATATTCTAAAACGTTTAGGGAATATGGCCTGCCTGTTCCGCGCGTTTTTTGCGTTGATGAGAATGCATGCCAGATTTTGCAAGAAGATTTGGGCAAACGTACGCTTTTGGATGAAGCTTATCCGAACGGGAGCAAGGTGCTTTCGGGGAGCGTCCGTATCCTTTATCCTGAAGTCATCGATGCGCTTATTCAGTGGCAGAATGCAAGCCACGCGTTATTCAGCCATCATACCGAAATATGGCTCCGTCGATTTGACTTTGCTGCCCTCAAGTGGGAGACGGAATACTTTACTGAAAATTATTTGAAGGGGCTCAAGGGCATCACGGAGATTCCTGAATCCGTCCGTCATTTCTATTCCTTGATTGCCGTGTCTGTCGAAGCGCAGACCAAGGTTCTGATGCACCGCGATTTCCAGAGCCAGAATATCATGATCCGCTCGAATTCCGAAGTGGCGTTTGTCGATTACCAGGGCGCGCGCCGTGGTTCGATGTTCTATGATATTGCATCGCTCTTGTGGGATCCGTACGTGAACTTGCCTTTGCCGATGATCAAGGATTTCTTTGAATACTGGCGCAGCCAGTACCGCGGAACAAGAATTTATACTAAAGACGATGCCTGGGAAGGCTTTGTCCATGCGAGTTTGCAGCGCTTGATGCAGGCGTTAGGCGCTTATTGCTTCCTCTCGAAAATCAAGAAGATTGAAAAGTTCGAACAATATATTGAACCGGGCAAGGCAAAACTCCGCGAATTGTTTGGCGAATTCAAGCTCATTGCGAAAGCGACTGACCCGGAAGTGTTCAAATTTATGGATTGGGCGTTGCAGTAATGGATCCCATCTATACGCGTATTTATACGCAGCCTGTTGAATTTAATCGCGCCTTGGGGTTTGCCTACGACGCTCTTGTTCATGGTCCTTATCCGTTTGATGCCTTGGCGGTATGGAAAGGGCTTTCGGAGCGTGTTGCCCAAGGAATTTATATGGGGCAGGGGCTTCTGCTTCCGCACACGCGTGTTCCCGGTTTAAAGGGGCCGCTGATGGCTTTCGTTGTTTGCAAGGAAGGCTTTACCGGCGTGAAAACGCGTAACGAAGAATTGGCGCAGTTCATGTGCATGCTTCTTTCCCCGGCGGAATCGGCTATGGCGCATACTGTTGCGATTTCAAATGTCGCAAAGCTTTTGCTGAACCCAGAATGGAAAGAAAAAGTCCTCGCCGCAACCGACGAGGAAACTTTAAAGCAATTGTTTTAAACGCAATGCATTACCACTGCATGCTGCCGACGGCGTAAGCGCGGTAGCCTTCGTAATCCCCGAAGAATCTCGTGTAGCTGCATCTGAAGCTAAACCAGTCCCACGGCGTTACTGCCAAATTAAATCCAAGTTCCTTGTAGCGGAGCGTTGTCTTTTTGCTCAGGAACTTCTTGCCCATGTCGCTTTCGGGGGTATGGATGTCGTTGATGTGCCCGCCGAATGCGGTGTCTTTGGCTACGGCTCCAAGGAATAGTGTCGCTTTGAGGAATTCGTATGTGGCACTTACTTCGGTGTGGAGTTCCTGGCTGTTCGAGCCGAGGTCGCTACCGAGGCTTTGCGCGTAACTGGCATACGTGTATCCGCCGCCTTTGTGGTGCGTATAGACCCAAGGTTCAATGCGCGTGTATTCGAACATCCAGCCTAGCGTTGCAGGGCCCAATACGAGGTTGTCTCGTGCGACGCCGAGTGTTGTCGCCCATTTGTTGCCCCACCAGCTGTCGTCAAACATGCTAGTCAAGGATTTCATGTCGTCCCACAAGAGTTCTCCGTAGAATTCCCAGTTCGGGATTGTCTTGACGCTCAAATCGAACGCAAGCGAGATATTGTCCTGGTCGCCCTGCAGATGTTCCTGAAAAACATATGGGATGAACGGGATGGCGTAAGCCCATTCGAATTCGCGCCCGGTGCTGTCTCCATCGGGGTTCGGGTTTGTGCCCGCGGGTTCGGTTGTGGAACCGTAAAGCGACGTTTCCGAAATGCCTAACGTGATTTCTTTCGGTAGATTCAAGTTGAGGCGGTGGGCATGGAAATATTTGCCGAAGTTTTTCTTTTCGTAGAGCTTGGTGGCGTATTGCGTATATTCAATGGGGCCAAGCGTGAACTGGTAGCCGAAATAGGGTGTCGGGGCGGCATCGTAAATGCGGCTGGAACTGTCTTGCCACGGGCGGTAGAAGTTCCTTTCTCCGCGTAATATGACGTGGTTTCGGCGGGCGGGCCCCCATTCGATAAAATCGAATCCGGCAAGCAGCTTGACTGGCTTGAGGTCGTAGCTTACGTTTGCGCCGAATAGGTCCCAGGTGCGCTTGTTTTCGCTCTGCTTGTTGTAAGGCAGACCTTCATCGGGATTGTAGTAGTTGAAGTTGATGTATCGGTTCGTATAGTCCGTGTTGATTTTAACACGAGCGTCGAATTGGAATGCGTCCGTAAATTTTCCGTTGGCAAAAAAACTTACGGACATGGAATTGTCGTAATGCGTTTTCGCGTTTGTGAGGTTTGTAACCACGACGGAATCCAAAAACTGAGCGCCAATGTTCAGCTCTTTTGAATGTGCAGAATCCGAGAACGTGATGTGGTGTGGCATGTTCTCGACAGCTGCCGAATGGGCGAGTGCGGTTCCAAAGACAACGCTAAGGACAAATCGCGAGGTCGATTGCCACAGTTGCATTACTTGACTTCCTTGTCTTTTTTCCAAACGCCGATGAGGCTCTTGTTCTTGCGGAAGGCGAGCCAGAGGGTGGGCCAGATGAGGATAAGGTCGCGGATGAGGCTTGTCCAAGCTTCTGCCTTGTCGTGGGCGTTTCCGTCGTCGAGTTCAAAGCAACCGCAGGTGATGCCGAGGTCGTTCCACAGCGCCCAGGCGAGCGCTATGATGAAGCTTACGAACATCCAGAAAATGGCGAATGAGGATTCTTTCACGAACGGCGAGACAATCATCGCAAGCCCGAACCAGAATTCAAATTGCGGATAGATTAGCGCAAAGAAGTTGTTCACGAAGTCGATGTGCAGCGCCGAGAAGAACTGGTACTGCGCGACGAGCGTTGCGAACTGGTGCGGGTCCTGGATTTTGAAAATCGAGGCGAAGATGAACATGCCGCCGATGCCTATACGGCAGAGCGTTTCGAGCGCTCGGATGGCGAAGTCCCTCTGAATCTTGAGGGCGGGGAAGATGAGTGCACATGCGATGATGACAGCGCCCACGCCAACGTGGATGTTGTAGCGGTAAGCCTTCGGCCATTTGTCTAGCAGCCATTCATGGTCCGTGAACGTGAGGAACGTTTCAGGGAAACTGATTTCGGCAACGCCGACAGCCACAAAGAATGTCGCTAAGAGGAGGAGAACGCCCGAAATGATGGTCTTCTTGAGATTCTGCTTTTCAAAACAATCGATCATGGTCGCTCCTTACAGAATGTCTGCCGGTTTTTCGAGGATTTCTTGAGAGCCAATCCAATCGACGGACTTGGAGTCTTCGACGCGGATGTTGTTGATGATGGCAAGGACGATGCAGAAAGCCGTGATGCCGAGCAGGACAATCCAATTTAAGGATTTCAGATAGATGAGAGCGTTGTTTTTAAATTTTTCAAAGAATTCTTTCATGTTGTTCAATATACAAAAATGACGAACGTCATCCTGAACGAATGTGAATGATCCAGTCAATTATTTCGTCATCCTGAGGAGCGTAGGGACGAAGGATCCAGTGAAGTTTATAATATGAAAAAAGCCCTGCTAAGGCAAGGCTTTCATATGGATAAAGGTGTTCCCGTCTAGCGTAAGAGCCGAGCGGTCGCTCAGTGAGCCATAAGCGACTCGTATTGCAATATAATTGCATAAACCGGCGCCTCAACAATAAAAACAAGTAAACTTGTTTCTGCTGTATTCGGCTTAGGTTTATTTAACGAGCCGTGTTGGCGAGAGCGAGGCGAAGACGGAGGTTCTGTTTTGCGACAGAGCCGAGCGGTCTTTTAATGAATACCGTTGCCGTCGGCGACGTCGCAAGTCACGGGCTTGCCGTTCACTTCGAGAGCAAGCGCATCACAGAACACAGCGCCACCCTTTGCGGTGAGAGCAATCTTTTCGAAGTCCTTGACCTTGAGCTCGCGCGGTTCGCTAGGGGCGACACCCTTGAACAAAGCGCGGTCACCCGGCTTAGCGTCTTCCGGGACGGAGACGAGGCGGCAGGTGTGGGCTTCGGCGTCGAGATCGCCTGCAAAGAGCATGCCCTGGCTCATGATGCCACGGAGGGCGCTCGGCTTGAGGTTTGCGAACAAGAGAATCTTGCGATCCTGGAGTTCGTTTGCCTGATAGCTGTTCTTGAGGCCGCTGCAAATGGTGCGGAGTTCGCCTTCGCCGGCATCGACCTTCAGTACATACAAGCTGCTGGCGTCCGGATGGTCGGCGACTTCCTTGATCTGGGCCACGCGCATATCCATTGCTGCAGGGACATCCGCTGCCATGAGCGGCTTGTTCTGCTTCGGCTTCGGCTGGGCTTCCTGTTTCTTGACTTCTTCTTCGATACGCGGGAAAAGCGGCTTGCCTTCACCGAACGTTTCGCCACCCTTGAGAATGCCCCATACGAGGTCGTTCTGGTCGGTGAACTTGCTGCCCATCATGGCAAGACCTTCTTCGCTCTTGCCCGGGATGACCGGCCAGAGGAGGCAAAGGCTCAAGCGCACGGCTTCGGCAGAAATGTAAAGAACGGTTGCTAGTTCGTCCTTCTTGGATTCGTCCTTCGCGAGTTTCCACGGGGCCTTGACTTCGAGGTAGCGGTTGATGCTGCGGACAAGCGTCATGATTTCTTCGACGACCTGGGAAAGCTTGACCTGCGGAACCCATTCCATCACGTTCGTGCGGACGCGGTTTGCAATCGTAATCACTTCGTTTGCTGCATCGTCGAGAGCGTTCGGAGCCGGGAGCGTGCCGCCGAAGTTGTTGAGCACCAGACGGTGCACACGGTTCAGCACGTTGCCGAGGTCGTTGGCGAGGTCGCTGTTGATGCGGCGGACAAAGCCGTCATGCGTGAAGTTCGCATCCTGACCGACGACCATTTCGCGGGCGAGGAAATAGCGGAACGCATCGATGCCGTACTTTTCCATGTAGTCCATCGGGTTCACGACGTTACCAGCGGACTTGCTCATCTTTTCGCCACCGTTCACGAGCCACCAGCCGTGGGCGAGGATGTGCTGCGGGAGCGGAATGTCGAGAGCCATGAGCATGGTCGGCCAATAGACGCTGTGGGTCGTCAGAATGTCCTTGCCGATGAGGTGGTAAGTGGCCGGCCAAATCGGCGTGCCGTCGGCATAAGTCTTGTGGAACGCCGTGGAGGCGCTCACGTAGTTGAGGAGTGCGTCGAACCACACGTAAGTCACGTAGTCCGGGTCGAACGGCAGCGGAATGCCCCAGCTCAAGCGAATCTTCGGACGGCTGATGCAAAGGTCATTCAGCGGCTGGCGCAAGAACCCGCGGATTTCGTTCCAGCGGTAGTCCGGCACAATCCAGTCCTTGTGGCTTTCCAAGAAGTCTATCAACTTCTGCTGGTAAGAACCCATCTTGAAGAAGTAGTTCTTTTCCTTGAGCCATTCCACCGGGCGGTGGCTGATGGGGTCGCACTTGTTTTCGTCGAGTTCGTCTTCGCTGAAGAATCGTTCTTCGCCGACGGAGTACCAGCCTTCGTATTCCTTCGAGTAGATTTCGCCCTTGTCCCAGAGCTTCTGCAAGCATTCTTGCACGTAAGCCTTGTGTTCCGGCATCGTGGTGCGGATGAAGAAATCGTTTCCGATATTCATCTTCTTCCACAAATCTTCGAAGCGGTGGTAGTATTCATCGACATGTTCCTGCGGAGTCACGCCACGCTTCGCGGCGGCGCGCTGCACCTTCTGGCCGTGTTCGTCGGTTCCGGTCAAAAAGAAAGTTTGATAGCCGATAATCTTGTGGAATCGCGTCAGAATGTCCGCGAGAACGGTCGTATAGGAATGCCCGATATGCGGGGCATCGTTAACATAGTAAATTGGAGTAGTAACGTAAAATTTTTTCATGTGCGCAAATATAGCAAAAGGCGAGCGCCGCGGCCACGGTCTTTCTCGACCCTAATAACCAACACCATTATTTCTTATACCACTTGGGGAGTTTTCCTTCTTTTTCTAGAAGCGATTTTTTGAACATATCTGTTTTATCTGTTTTCTTAGCGACATTCCAATTGCTGATGTCGCCAGTAAATTGAGATCCAGCAAACATTTGTGTCATGTCCTTGACTTTGGACACGTTCCATTTGCTGATATCTCCATTAAATTTGGAATCCGAAAATATGAAGCTCATGTCTTGAACATGCGACACATCCCAATTGCTGATGTCACCGTTGAATTCGGATTCCGAAAACATGAAGTTCATGTCAAGAACATGCGACACATCCCATTTGCTGATGTCACCATTGAATTTTGATTCTGAAAACATGAAGTGCATGTCAAGAACATGCGACACATCCCATTTGCTGATATCGCCGTTGAATGTGCTTTTCTCAAATAAACGACTCATGTCGGTTACTTGAGAAACGTCGATATCATTCAGATCGTAATGGTTTGGCCCGAGGCTGTCTTTTTCGTTGTCATTTTAAATCCTTTTTTCATAATGAAATATATCATTTTTCGTCCTGTTTCCCGTCAACAAACTTGACATGAGAATGTTGTTTTTATACATATACGAGAAAATGAAAGGAGCTTTTATGGAATTTATTGAACTTGCCAAGAATCGTTATAGCTGCCGTGCTTTTGCGGACAAAGCGGTAGAATCCGAAAAACTTGAAACCGTGCTTGAAGCGGGGCGTGTCGCCCCGACGGCGGTAAATGGCCAGCCTGTCATCGTGAAGGTGCTCAAGTCGCAGGAATCGCTCACGAAACTACGCAGCATCACGCGTATGGCTTACAACGCACCTGTTGTGATTATGGTTTGCTATGACGAAGACAAGTGCTATTCGCCGGTGACGTACCATGACGATTTTAAAAGCGGTATCATGGATTCCAGCATCGTGACGACTTCGATGATGATGCAGGCGACCGACCTCGGGCTTGCAACTCTCTGGGCTCGCGGATTCAACGCTGCCGAAATCGAAAAGGCGTTCAACTTCCCGTCAAACATCAAGCTAGCTTGCTTCCTCGACGTGGGTTATGCAGACCCCGAGAACGGCGGCCCTTCGCCACGCCACCCGGTCCGCAAGAGTATGGAAGAATTTGCCAGCGAAATTTAGTAGTGACCGAAAAAGTCGGTGACATCAAAATAAAACTGGTATTTTCTTCCATCACCACCATCGGTTATCAATCGGTCGTAATGACGTCCATTCTCCTCGATTAATTCTTGGCGAAGGGGCCTAAAGCCGCTGAGATAAATAAAATCATATTCCTCGCTAATGTTGATGACGTACATGGCTGTTTCTGTGGAGTTTCCCTGACCTGATTCTCGGATGGATTTTAGCATTCCATTGATAACTTGTTTGTGAAATTCTTTGACGTTTTCATCAACGGAAGGGGTGGTGACGAACGTATAATGTGCTGAAATATTGGTAAAATCCATATCCAAAAGTTCTTGGGATACTTTCAATTCTTCAGCAGAATCTCCTGACTTTCGAGCTTGCTTTATAACAAGTTCGAGGGCCGTGGTATTAAAACGATCGGGCTGAGAAAGGCGGCATTTCAAGAATTCTTTCCTGAATTTCAGCCAGTCCGTGGATTCGATAGCTTTTAAGGAATCGGCACGAAGTACAGCAAGCTGTTTCATGTAATAAGATGAGTCGATGGCGGCATTGTCGTAGGCAGGGGAACCGTTGGGCAATGTTTTGGGCTGCGTTGAAACGGATTGTCCACGATTGCCTGCGCAGGCGACCAGCATCAGCATTGCGAAAGAGAGACAAATTTTTTTGAAGTAAGACATTACAGGGATCCTTTTTTTTCCGTAATTTACCAAATATTATTCATCAATAAATTTTTTAAATGTAAAAAAGATTTTCCTTTTTCTAAATTTACCTCTGTAAAAATTCAAACAAGGACAAAAATATGCGCGATCAGTTCGAAAGCCCGCTTATCAAGCGTTACGCCAGCAAGGAAATGAGTTTCATCTTCAGCCCGCAGTACAAGTTCCAGACTTGGCGCAAGCTGTGGATTTACCTCGCCGAATCCGAAATGGAACTCGGCCTCCCGATTACGCAGGAGCAGGTGGACGAACTGAAAGCCCACGAAAAGGACATCAACTTCGAAGTTGCCGAAGAAGAAGAAAAACGCCGCCGTCACGACGTGATGAGCCACGTTTACGCTTACGGCGTCCAGTGCCCGAAGGCCAAGGGCATTATCCACCTCGGTGCAACGTCTGCTTTCGTGGGCGACAACACCGACCTTATCCAGATGCAGCAGGCCATGATTCTCGTGCGCAAGCGTCTTTGCCGCGTGATGGACAAACTTTCCAAGTTTGCTATGGAATACAAGGACATGGCTCAGCTCGGTGCCACGCACTTCCAGGCCGCCCAGCTCACGACCGTGGGTAAGCGCGCTTGCCTCTGGCTCCAGGACATGCTCATCGACCTCGAAGAATTGAACTTCCTCATCGAAGTGCTTCCGTTCCGCGGCGTGAAGGGCACGACCGGTACGCAGGCTAGCTTCATGGACCTGTTCAACGGCGATGAAGAAAAGATTATGGAACTTGACCGCCGCGTGACCGCCAAGGCCGGCTTCAAGCGCGTGCTCACCATCACCGGTCAGACTTACACCCGTAAGTGGGATAACCGCGTGAACCAGGTGCTCAGCTCCATCGCTCAGTCTCTGCACAAGTTCGCTACCGACATGCGCCTCATGCAGGGTGTGAAGGAAGTGGAAGAACCGTTCGAAAAGACCCAGATCGGCTCCAGTGCCATGGCTTACAAGCGTAACCCGATGCGCAGCGAACGCATTTGCTCCCTCGCTCGTTTCGTGATGGCTCAGGTCAACAGCACCGCCTTCACGCAGGCAACGCAGTGGTTCGAACGTACGCTCGATGACAGTGCGAACAAGCGCTTGGCAATTCCGGAAGCATTCCTCGCCATGGATGCCATGCTCATCATCGCTGAAAACGTGACCAACGGCCTCGTGGTTTACCCGAAGGTTATCGAAAAGCGCATTATGGCTGAACTCCCGTTCATGGCTACCGAAAACATCATCATGGAAGGCGTGAAGAATGGCGGCGACCGTCAGGAACTCCACGAAGAAATCCGCGTGATGTCGATGGAAGCTGGCAAGGTCGTGAAGGAACAGGGCAAGGACAACGACTTGCTGGAACGCGTTCTGAAGAACGAAAAGTTCCAGAAGCTCGGCATCACCGAAGCTAAGCTCAAGGAAATCCTCGACCTCCGCAAGTTCGTGGGTCGCGCTCCGGGACAGGTCGTGAAGTTTGTGACCGAAGAAGTCCGTCCCGCTATTGAGGCCGTTCCGGATTGGAGCAATATTGATGCTGGAGAGCTGAAGGTCTAATTTGTCATGCCCTGCTTCGACAGGGCATCACCTTCTCAGAATGACATTAAAAAAACGAGTCCTTGCGGGCTCGTTTTTTGCTTTGCTGTAATATTTTAAGGCTTGTACGGCGGGATGTAATCATCGCCATCGTTGCTTCTGCTTGGTAAATTCATAATCACTCCTTTTTTGCGAAAAATATATGTAGTTTGGAGAATGCTTGGTTGTGAAATATGTCACATTGTGATTTTATTCACATTGGAAAAATCGAAAAAAATTTGATTTATTCCCGTCATAAAGGTGTATTTTACAAGTATGGAGAAAATAAACTTATCAGAATGGACGATGTTCAGTAATCGCCATAATTCCGAGAATTACAATAGTCCGGATGGCAAGTGGATGCTCAAATTGGGTTTTCCGGGGTTCTGTTCGACGAAAGAAGAATTGCTTCGAGAACAGGACATTTGCCGGAAGGTCGTTTCGCTTGGAATTCCGACGCCGCAAGTGGGTGAAATTGTCGAGCAGGATGGGCGTTTGGGCTTAATCTACGAGCGCATCGTGGGGAAGCGTTCGATTTCGAAATGTGTGGGCGAAGAACCTGAAAAAATAGAAAAATACATCAATATTTTTGCGGAAAATTGCAAGAAATTGCATTCGACATCGTGTGTTCCTGGCACTTTTCAGGATGCCGAAGAAAAATATTTGCGCTTGCTCGAAGAATCGAAGATGTTCCCTGAGAATGTTAGGACGTTTGTACGTAATCTTGTGAAGAATACGCCTAAAGTTTCTCGGTGCCTGCATGGGGATTTGCAGACGGGAAATTTGATTTTAGACGACAAAAATGCCTATTTTATCGATTTGGGTGAATTCGCTTGTGGTAACCCGCTTTATGATTTAGGCTGCTATTATTATTTCTGCCACTATTTGCCGGATGATTTTCTTTTGGCGACGCATTACATGAATGCATCAATGATGCGCAAGTGTTGGGATGTTTTTGCGAAGTATTATTTTGGTGCGGACACCCCTGAAAAATTGGCTACGGTCGATGCTCAGGTCAAGCCGTATGTGCTTTTCCCGATTCTCGATTTTGAGCATTTGCTGGCAGAAAGCGATAATTTAAAATACCTGGAAATGAACTTCCTGGTAGCTAAAAAAGATTTGGGATTGTAAGCGAGTTTATTCGCTAATTCCGTAGAGTCGGTTGTGGGCGAGGCAATCGGCTAGTTTCTTGTATTCCGTGACAAAAGCTTCGTGGGCGGGGGAGTCGCCGAGTGCTTTGTAGAGGGCGCTGGAGAGCGTTCCGCGTTCTAGCATTTTTTCCATGACGTTCTGCGAGACTTCGGTGAGGTCGTTTTTCACGACGCTGTAGATGTGCTTCCAGATGTCGCCGGCAGTAATTGGGGCGGATGCGGGAGTGGTCGCGGGGGAGGCCGCGAAATTCATGCCAAACACGGACAGAAATTCGGGCCAGTCGATGGTCGCGTTTTCGGCGTCCTTCGTGGTCTTGGCGAGGAGTTCCGCAAGGCGTGTCGTGTCGAAGTTGCGCAAGAATTCGCGGTATTCCTTGAGCGTGCACGGCACGGAATTTGCGGAGGCTACGTCGGATGCGTTTTCGCGAGATGTCGCGAACTTGCCGTTTACAATGGCCTTGAGTGTTGCGATTTCGAGTTCGACGATGGCGATATCGGCATTCGGGCATTCCTGAATATCGACGAGGCGGATTTCGATGGCCCCGCGGTCAAAGCGTGCGATGGCTCCACGGCTATTCAAGAAGAAATGATTGAGCAAGTGTTCGGTATCGTACGGGGCGATTGCTTTTTTTACTTTGTCAAAAATCATCTTGTTGTATTCGTCGTAGCTGTACGCCTGCTCCGGGATGACTTGGCCCGTGATTTCAGGGACTTTGTCCTGATTGTGGCGATAGACGTTGATTCGGGCGTCGCGGTAGCCGGTGTATTTACCATCGAGATACGGGCTGCTGGCGGCAATGGCGGGAATCAGCGGCAATAGCAAGCGGATAGCGGCATGGAGTTCGCCAAATTCTTCGTCACCGTCAAAAGAAAGGTTTAGGTGCGTGCTTTGCAGGTTGGCCCAGCCGTGGCCTTTGCAGTTGAAAATGCGGTCGTAAGTTTGGTAAATGTCGAGGCAATCGTACGGCCAGAGCTGCATTTCTGCCGGGTCCATGAACGGATGGCAGGCGCTCGGCAAAAGCATGGCGTTGATCTTTTCGAGTTTCTTGTTCGCACGACGAATCTCGTGGAAGAATCGCTTGCCGAGTCCGTCAAAAGTGGATTTTGGATGTGCGCACTTGAACTCCAGCACATGGCTTACCAGCTCGTTCGAAAGACCGATGTCGTCATATTCCACATCGGAGAGTTGATTGCCGTCTTTGTCTTTTCCGAGCGGGACATCGGCGCGCGGCAGCACGTTGAGCGTGTCGCGATCGACAATCATGAATTCCATTTCTACGCCGAAACGTTCCCAAATTTTATAATTGCTCATACCTGACCCCTACAAAAACATATCCCTTTCATGCTGTAATACTTTCTGTTGGGCTGCGTTTTGGCGGTCTTCGATGCGGTGGCGCAGGCTCCTCATCACGGCGAGGTATATCTTCTTTTTGCCGACTTGGTCTTCGATACCGTGGTCGATACTCGGGTTGTCATTCACTTCGATGACGACCGGATGCCCGTTGATTTCCTTGAGATCCACGCCGTAGAGCCCGTTTCCGATAAGGCTTGCGACGCGGAGAGCCGTTTTCACGATGCCGTGCGGGACACTTTCAATCGGGAGACAATCCCATTTGCCGCAAGTATCATCCTTGTTTTTGCTGTCCCAGTTGTAAATCTGCCAGTGGTTTTTGGCCATGTAGTATTTGCAGGCGTAGAGAGGCTTCCCGTCAAGGATGCCGATTCTCCAGTCAAATTCCGTAGGCGTGAATTCCTGCGCAATGAGCAAGTCGCTGTGTTCGAACATCGTGTCGAGAATTTTTTCGAGCTCTTCCTTGTTGTTCGCTTTTTTGACTCCCAAACTAAAGCTGGAGTCTGGCGTCTTGATGACCATCGGGAATCCGAGTTCCTTCGCGAGCGTGTGGCGGTTTTCGCTGTGTGCGATAATCGTTTTCGGTGATGGAATCTTGCCGACCGTCATCAGTTCTTGCAAATAGACTTTGTTAGAGCAGCGCAGAATGCTGTCGGGGTCGTCAATGACGGCGATGCCTTCGCTCTGGGCGCGGCGTGCAAATGCGTACGTGTGGTGGTTGACGTTTGTCGTTTCGCGAATGAAGATGGCGTCGAATTCTCCTACGCGGTGGTAGTCGGTCTTGGTGATCATCTCCACGCGGAAACCCGTATCCTGAGCGGCTTCGATAAAGAGCTGGATGGCTTCCTTGTTGCTCGGAGGTTCCACTTCTTCAGGGTTCGTGAGAATGCCCAAATCATAGACATATTCTTCGGTCTTGGGCGATACAAAGCGTTCTTTCTGGAAGTATTCAATCGCGAACTGATCGACCATGTCCTTGTGCGTCTCGGGGATTTCGTCAACGCTGATGGGTCGAATGGACTGGATGAACCATTTTTGCTTGAATACAAACTTGGCGCGAAGTAGCGGGGCCTGGAATACGCGGTAAAGCGCCTGCGAAAGCTCCAAGTATTGCGGACTCACGTTCTGCCCGAAGTAAATCGAAAGTACGAATTCCGTGCCCGTCAACTTGCGGAGGCTCTTCTGGATGAGTTCGTCTATATCGTCGCTGATGATTTTCACGACGGCAGGAGCCTTGAAATCGCGGATGTTCTTGACGTTCGGGATGACCTTGTGACCGCGCGCTTCGGCGAGGAGACTCACATAGTAACCCTTGCTTTGGTAACTGTAATCGCGGCACAGGTTAAAGACGCGGACGTTTTTTTGGGTCGTAAAATCGGGATTGGTCAGGTAGTCTTTGGCCGAGACGATTTCGGCTTCGGGGATGTGAAACTTCCAGTTCTTTGGAGTGTTCACGACAATGATTTTTTTCATAATGATTGCACGTGTGGCGTCTTCGAAAATGAAGTTGCGTCGTGCGTGCCAAAAACCTCTTTGTTTTTTGACGATATAAAGATAGAATCAATATTTCAAAAATTGTAAAAATGTTCGAAAAAAAGTAATCTAATCGTGTTTTTTCGCAAAAAAAACGTGCGTTTCCGCACGTTGGATTTTTTACAAGACTCTAAGTTCTTAACAAGACTACGAGCAGCGGAGAACCTGTCCCGGACGAATGCTATTCGACTTGAGGTTGTTCAAGCGCTTGATGTGTTCGATAGTCGTCCCGTACTTGTGGGCAATCTTGCCGAGGCAATCTCCGCGACGGACCTTGTAGAACTTGTTCTTGCCAATTTCCTTTTGGAACGCAGTCTCGACGTTTTCAAGCTGATCCGTATCGAGCGTGATAGAAACGTCCCTGAAAGTTCCTTCTTCAAAGTCAAAAACAGTTTCAGGGTTGATATAGACGCCATTGTAGCGCATTTCGAAGTGCAGGTGTGCGCCGAACGATCTGCCGGAGTTTCCGCCAATGCCAATGACGTCGCCGGCTTGCAGTTCGTCGCCGACATTGACCTTCCAGCGTTCGAGATGGGCGTAAAGCGTTGTAAGACCGTTCCCGTGGTCGAGGATGACATAGCGGCCGTAGCCCCTGCGGCGACCCTGGTTGCGTACCTTGACGACCTTACCTGCAAAAGCGGCGACGATGGTCCTTCCTTCGCCATGGCAGAGTCCGAGATCGACACCGCGGTGCATGCGACGGTGCTTACGCGGCCCATAATGGCCTGCAATGCGGCGGCTTTCCGTCGGGATGATAGCCGTTGTCATATCAAGGATGAGCAACTTGGCAGGTGCTCCCGTAGAGGCGGAATCCGTAGTCGCTTTGATATCGGCTTCGGCTTCGGCATATTCGCGGGCGGCTTCTTCGGTATCGAGGTTTTCGCTTTCGTCGGTCTTTGAAGACGCGCTTACTTTCGCTTTGCGGGCCTTTGATTTTTTATTGCTGAAAAAATTGCTTTCTTTGCTGTATAACTTTCCGACAGATGGCACCTCGGCTTCTGGAGTCAAGTCATTGCCCTGAATTCCGTCGATAGATTTGTTCAATTCCGTGTTTCTAGAGTCAACTAGGCGAGGAACAATTTTTCCGGTCATGTCGTCATCTTTCGCAAAGAGGGCGAGCGGCAGGACTCCTGCAATGAGTATAGTTTTAATCTTCATAAAAATAGGGGGTCTATATATATGGGTTTAATTATACTCATTTTTGAGGATTTTGTCATTAGATATAAGCATATTTAAATGTGACATTTTATCAATAGCTGAAATTTGCTTTTTTTGAGAACTTTTCGGCATTTTTTAAGTGTAAAAAAATGTTCAAACTGAATGGACTTTTTGATGGGTAAACTTACTAATGTTACGCTTTTGTTACACGCGAACCCGCGTAAATGCTAGTATTTACACGGTTTTGTACGAATAAACGCTGTGTTTGTTTTGGATAAATGAATATTTTTCTTGATGTTGTGTTTTTCGTAACTTACGAATAATCAATGACTTGCGAAAAAATAGATAAATTATTTGAAAAATTTTTGAGAAGAAATTGTTTAATATAAACTAAGTAAAATAATGGAAAATTTATTCCACGGCATCGCATTCGGCGACTTTTTCGTTGATTTGTTCCAATTTTTTTTGATATACATAACGTTTAAGACTGTCGTTTTTTTGAAGTGCTTTGAGATAAGCTTCGTCAATGTGGACTGATTCTTCAGTTTCACAAGATTCATCAAATTTTCTTTCTCGATTTGAATCGCTGCATAAAGAAACTCCGTAAATCGGATAAGACCCATTGCCGATTGCGTTTTCGTAGCATCTCTTTTTCCAATCCGAAAATGGAACGTTTTGTTCGCTGTTGATAAGCGAATTGAATTTGGTTTTAGCGATCATGATTACGTTATTTTCGTAATTAATATATCCATCATAGTTTTCGATGGTCTCGCAATGAATTTTTTCTGAAACGCATTTACCCCGAAGTCCGGTGGTGTCTAGTGGAGTCAACTTGGCCATTTCTTGTTCAATGTCGATAAATGGTTTCGCTTTTTTTGTGGGTTCCGCAGAAGAACTGGAAAATGCGTCGTTTGACGATAAATTTTCATTGAAGTAGCTGCTCGAAGATGTATTCTCGTTAGCGAGACTGCTAGATGATGAATTTTGATCGGCGATATTGGGCGGGTTTACAGGAAACTCGCTGTTCGCATTGTCGCAGCTGAACCAGAAAAATGACGCACTGGAGAGAAATAGCTTGCCTAAAATTTGACGAACTTTCGTGAGCATGATATTTCCCAAATTCGTTATTTGAGCGAATCGCAGCGAACCGCTTTATTGACTGTTTCTTTGAAAACATCCATGTATTCTTCGTAAAAAAGCTCGTTTCTGGCTTCAAGCGCCCTGATGTATGCTTCATCAATTTTTGCAGAATCTTTGCCCTCGTTTTTATGCTCGCAATCATACCATATTGGAATTCCATAATCAGGAAGGGCATCCCACGAACTGTATTTTAAATCCAGGATGCATTTTTGTTTTTCTTCTGAAAATGTGGCAGCCTGAGGACTTGCAAGAAGAGAATCTACTTCGTCATCAATCATGTCTTTTGCTGTATTTCTGGCTGAATGGGGTAAAGCACTATCGTAGAAATTATATCTGACCCCCTGCAATGTTGTTCTGCAATAATCCGAAGCGGAAACTTTTTTGCCCATTAAACCAGCAGTATCGGAGAGGACATGGTTTTTCTCTATAATTTGATCGATATCAAGAAAAGATACTTTGGGTAAATCTTTTGAAGTGAGTTTGCTCGATGAACTTGCGGGGGCGTTAGATGAACTTGATTGTGCGTTATTAAAAGAACTTGACGGTGCGTTTTTGGATGAACTGGAGGCCGTTGCGCTCGATGAATAGTCCTTTGCACTTGAAGATGGCTCCGCATTTGATGAATGCGGCTCATTTGACGATGAACTTTCTTTGGCGAGGCTGCTTGAAGATGTATTCTCGTTAGTGAGGCTGCTAGATGATGAATTTTGATCGGCGATGTTGGGCGGGTTTACAGGAAACTCGCTGTTCGCATTGTCGCAGCTGAACCAGAAAAATGATGTACACAGGAGAAATGCTTTTCCCAAGTACTTACGCAGTTTTATATTCATAAAAATAAATATAAGCTAAAAAAATTGAAAAGTCAAGTATTAGACGCACCCATCCAAGATGACGTTCACAGCCTACTAACCACTAGTCAGTAATCTTCTCGCATTCGGCGGCCTTTTCGTTGGCCTTCTGGAGAACGTCTATGTAGGCATCGTTATAAAGACTATCGTAATTAATAAGAGCTTGTAGGTAATCTTTGTCTATGCGCACGGAGTCTTCGAATGTTTCGCAGGGTTCCGAACGAACTAGGCGGGAATCGGTTTTATTGCAATTATACCAAGCGGGAACGCCGTAATCAGAAACGGGTAAGGGGTCAAGATAATTGGAACTCATGTTTGCATAGCATTCTCTTTTTTTGTCTGAAAAAGAAGCGCTTTGGGGAGAGGCTAAAAGAGAGTCGATTTTGTTACTTACTTTCCCTCTAGCAGAACGTCTTGGCACTACATATTCTTGACCGTCGTTAAAATAATAGGGGTCGCCTTTAAATTTCGTTTCGCAATAGTTTCTTGCTGAAGTGCACTGCCCCAATGATTCCATTTTATCTGTATCATTTTTCTTTAATTTGGCTAACTCCTGCTCTATGTCGAAGAACGAGGTTGGCTCATTGGGGGTGTCGTTTGGTGCGCTTGATGTATCGTTATTGCACCCAGCCCACAGAAATGCGGTACTAGAAAGAAGCACTTTTGCTAAAAACTTATTGATTTTGATAAACATGAATTACCCCGATTTTTGACAAAGTCTTGTTATTGCCAACGATTAATAACCAATGGCTAATCACTAAAATAAATTAGTGGAATGTAAAGAAATGTAACTTTGGGGTTCAAAAAAGTGTTTCTGGAGTATTATTCCGAATCTATTTGGATAAATGTATTATATAGAACAATCTACCGACTAAAACTTCACTGGATCCTTCGGGGCGAGCCCCTCAGGATGACGTTCACTTTCTACTTTTTACTTCCTACAGCCTACTGCGGCGAAGCCGCTAGAACTGGAAATAAATGAACGGGCAGCTGTCTGCGCTCATGAACTGGTAGATGATAAAGATGATGAACGCGGTGGCAAGCACCATCAGAGGAATCGGCAGCGACGCAAAGATGATGCGGTAGCGGGACTTGACGCGCTTCGGAATCCAGTGAATCAGCATACCTGCGATGAACACGAGGATGATGTTGATGTGTTCCCAGGCAATCGGGAAAATCATGTCCACGCGCCATGCTGTACCCATCTGGTGCACCATGTTCTTTGCCGTGTTCCAGGCGACTTCGTTCGCTTCGGCAGGGTCGAGGTTCGAGCCGGCGCGGAAGAAGAGACGCGTAAACGTGATGAACACGAATGTGAGCGTGACGTTCCAGGCGGTCTTAATCCAGTCCAGCTGCTTTGAGTATTGTTCTGCTTTCTTTTCGAAGAATAGATGGAAAATGATGGTCGAGTAAATGCCGAAGAAGAGAACGCCGAACCAGACGGCGGTAATCGCGCATATGGGAATTGTGAAATGCTTATAAAGAATTGCGCTCAGCGCAAACAGGCCGAGAGCAATCGAGGCGCGGACTGTCGCGCTGCGCTTGACCCAGAGCTTGTTGAACACCTGGCCAAAGCCGTTCAAGCCGCCCCAGATGATGAAGTTCCAGCTGGCGCCATGCCACCAACCGCCGACAATCTGCGTTGCCATGGCGTTCATGTTCGTGGTAATCGTCTTGCGGGATTCCGGCTTGAAGTAGGCGACAATCGAGATGTAGAGGAAGAAAACGCCGAGTGCGATGCCGACCCACATGCTTCCCGAAAGGAGTATGGCGACAAGGCTCAGAAATCCCATCCAGAAGAACGTACCTACGGTGGCGTTTCTGTTACCGCCGAGAGGGATGTACAAGTAATCACGCCACCAACTCGAAAGGCTGATGTGCCAACGACGCCAGAATTCCGTGGGGCTCTTTGCCTTGTAGGGGCTGTTGAAGTTCTGCGGCAGGCGGAAACCCATGAGGAGGGCGACACCGATGGCGATGTCCGTATAGCCCGAGAAGTCGGCATAGACCTGCAACGAATAGGCGAAAAGCGCAATCAGGTTTTCTACGCCAGTGAAGAGGAGCGGCGTATCGAAAACGCGATCGACAAAGTTTGTCGCGAGGTAGTCGCTCAAAATGATTTTCTTTGCGAGACCGTTCAAAATCCAGAACACGGCCATGCCGAATGCTCGGCGGGGGAGGAAATACGGCTTGTAAAGCTGCGGTACGAACTTGTCGGCACGCACGATCGGGCCCGCCACGAGCTGCGGGAAAAACGAAAGGTAAAAACCGAAGTTCAGAATGTTGCTCACGGCCTTGATTTTGCCGCGGTAAATGTCGATGCAGTAGCTCATCGCCTGGAAGGTAAAGAACGAAATACCGACCGGAAGGATAATCTGATCGACGAGCGAATGCGTTCCGAACAGTTCGTTGCTTGCTGCCGCGAAGAAGTTATAGACATGGAGCTCGATGCCGGTAAAGTCGTAAAGCGCATCCAAGAAGAAGTAAGAGTATTTATAATAGCAGAGCACGAGCAAGTCGATGATGACGACGATAATCATCAACAGCTTCTTTTTCCACTTGACCTCGGATTTCTCGATCCACTTGCCGATGAAGAAGTTCGCAATGACGCAGAAAATCAAAATGCAGACGTAGCTTCCGCTCGTCTTGTAGTAAAAGAACAAGCTCGTTCCGAAGAGGAATGCGTTGCGCAATAGAAGCTTGCTATGGACAATCGAGAATATGGCGAATACGACCGCGAAGAATCCCCAGAAGTAGAACTGCGTAAAAAGGAGCGGGGAGTTCGGGTCAAATGCGAACGTTCGTGTCAGGTAGGGAATGATATAGTCAAGCATGGTTTATTGGACTTGTAAATTTATGGATGGTTTGCTTGTATGGCCTGCGGTGCTTGTGGTACTTCGGCAGGGAGGTCTGCGATATGGTCAAAGTAAGCCTGCATCAAGGCCTTGTAGAACATATCGCCAAGCAGCTGATAACCTGCGGTCTTGAAATGGACTTTGTCTTTCTTGGCAAGATCTGCCTTCTCCCACTTGGCCATCGAACCAAGTCCACCCATGATGGAGAACTTGTCCCAAACGCCGGCCTTGTGCTTGTCGGCGAGCATGAAGAAGGATTTTCGTGCGACTTCGCCGTTGGGGTGTTGCACGTACTTTTTCTTGCGGACCTTGCGGTAAGAGTCGTTATTCGTTTCGAAGATGAAAGCCGTCTTGGGGCTGACTTTGAGGATACGCTTGATGAGCATGTCGTATTCGTCGCGGAACTGCCTGTCGTTAAAGACTTCGACGTTGGCATCGTTGATGCCGATGGCGAAAATCACGAGGTCCGGTTTGTAGTACGACATTTCTTTTTCGAAAAGCGGGCATGTTTCTTCGAAGTAGTTTGCGACCTTGGCTCCGTTGATGCCGACGTTCGTGTAAATGATTCCCGGGGCGTTGTTTTCGGCGAGGATACCCGTGAGCGTAAAGCGCGGACGCGGCGGAACCGTATCGACGGCTCCGGAATCCCTCTTGGCGCCCTGCATATCTTCGTCTCGGTTGAGGCAGTTCGTATCGAGAACGTCTTCGCAGTCCCCTTGGAACATGGAATCTGCGGCTAGTCCCGCTGTGCCTGAACTTGCTGATGGCAAGAGCCCAAGAGAATCGCGGCGTAACGAATCTGCCACGCGGGCGAGGGAATCGGCTCTTGCGACAGAATCTTTGAACAGCGAATCTGTTATGAATGCAGCTACTTCTGCTTGCTTTGTCGTGTCGGTCCAGCGGAATGCTATTTGAATCGTGTCAATCGGGCGCGGGCTCGTGAACACGTAGCTCTGGCTTGCGGTATCGAGCTTCCCGAATACATCCATTGAATCTATGCGGAGGACGGGTATAACGTCGTTGCTGTCGCTGAAGCCGAAAAGCCTAAAGCTCGTTTCGCCCCAAATCGGTTCGCTATTGTATTTGTCCAAGAGAAGCGAAATTTCTGCACGCGGGTCGCTGGTGCTGATGGCGATACCGAGGAGACCGAGCGGTTTCGTGATTTCTTTTTGGACGTTCTTGCTCTTGTCCCAGATGCCCTTGTAGTAGCTGGCGTAGCTTGCCGGTGTGTTTGTTCTTGCTGCCGAATACGGGAATACAAAACCGCGCCCTGCCGAAGCACCCGGATATTCCTTGATCATGTGCTCGCGAATGCGTCCGGAAATGACATCGGCCTGCAAGTGCGAGCCTCCGATATGGAGAATCCTCACTTTGCCCCTGTTCTCGAAGACGAGCGTATCGAGTTTCTTGAAAAACGGCTCGAAACTCGCATTGCCCTTCGGGAACTGGATTGTGTTCAAGGACGTGTCGATGAAATCGTATTTTGCAAAATCAACATCATAGTAACCTGGAGTGATGACCATGTCCTTGGCCGAAGCACCCAGGCTAAACATGCCGAGAATGGCTGCAATGACGGCAAGCTTTTTTCTCACTTATACGCCTCCTCCGGCTTTCTTGGATTTAGCTTTTGCCTTTTCTGCGTTCAAGTCGATTACTTTGGTAGTAGTATCGGTGGCTGCTTTTTTCTTGTTCGAAATCTTGCGGATATCCTTGAGTTTCGAATCGTTCAGCTTGTGCCTGTCGCGGAACTGGAAATAATCGTAGTACATGTGGAGCGACGAGCAGAACAGGTCGCCCATGTTGGCCGCGCCACGGCGCGTAAAGTGAATATGGTCTGTAAAGCCGAGCGGAGGATTCCTTTTCACCCACTTCGACATGGAACCTTCGCCGCCCATCACGCGGTTCATGTCCCAGTAAGCGAGCCCATTTTCAAGTGCGACTTCGCGAAGCATCTTGATGGCCAAGGAAAGGCCCGAATACGTCTGCCATCTTCCGCCAATTTGCTTTTCCATGTGGGCCGGACCGATAAAGAGAATGTCCGCATCTGGATTGGCCTTCTGGATAGCGTGAATTTGTCTGGTGATGAGTTTCCTGCTCCAATCGACGGTCTTTGCCGACATGGTCGGCACCATGTTTCCGCCGTATTCCATCATGATGAGCTTGACATTCATCGCCTTGTAGCATTCGGCAAGGAGTTCGTTATCGACCTTGTGGAATATCGTACCGGAACTACCGCGCATGGCTACGTTATCTACAGCGATACCATAAGCGCCATCGACTGAAATCGCATAAATTTCGTTACGGCCACTCATAGAAATCTTGATGTTCGAAGTCGTGTCGGGGAGTTTCCACGTATAAACGACAAGTTTGGTAAGGCTATCTACGGTCGGAGGTTCGGCAACAACTTTTTTTGTCTTGGTCTTGAACTTGGGCGTGCCATCAGCTTTTTCGCCAACCTGTTCGGTAACAGCGACGTCGTAAGTGAGGGAGAGTTTGAGCTTTCCGCGCTTGCCGGCGAGAACCTTGATTGTCGAGTAGTCGCCTACGTTCGGATAAACTTCTTTGCGGCTTTCACGCTTCTTGACGACAACAGATGCAGAGCCGTTGAGTTCGCCTATCTGCAACAGGAGACCGTAACGATTGTGCGAAGCCTGGTCTTCTTTATGCCCGAAGATGATGTAGCGTTGCATGTTGCCGCTGTTGGCCTGGGCGGTGGACATCGACTGGATATGCGCTACGGCAGGGAGCAGGCCCGGACCATGACCGCCAAATTCCTTTTGCAGGTCTTCACGGATTGTCGAAGAAATGCGGTCTTCTTCGAGCTGCGAGTCACCGTAATGGATCACGTGAACGACGCTGGAATCTTTCTTTGCCATCTGGAGATGCAAGAAGAAACGGTCAAACCACGTGGGGTCGTCGTTCGGCAAATCGAAGCGAGAGCGTCCTTCCCTGAAGAAGTCCTCGTAATACTTGAGCGAATCCGAGTACGCCGCAAACTGCTTCTGCTTCGTTTCTTCCATCATTTCGCGGAAGGCTTCTTCCGGATCGACAGACTCGTCCTTGATGACGTTCCCGGCGGAGTCGGTTGCCTGTTTTTCGAACACTTCCGAGAGCTTTGGATAGCGGAGCGTCGTATCGCCGATTTGGATTCCGTCATCGGGGTAGGCGAGTGCCATCACTCCAAGGACGAGGAACAATGAAAGTATGCTGAGTAGTGTTTTTACTGGTGTCATGCAGAGATGTCATCCCCGGCTTGACCGGGGATCTCCTTTAAGCCTTTTTTGTTTCGATGTTCTGCTTGCTGCGTTCAACGATGGCGGCGACATCGCCCACATGCATGGTGCCGTCGCGGAGGTCCTTGAATTCGAACTGACCGGCTGCGGCTTTTTCCCCATCGACATAAACGACGATGCTAGCGCCCTGGTAGTTGGCCTGTTCCAGCTGCTTACCCATCTTCATAGTGGCGAGCGGGTGAGAGACCGAGTTGCCATTTGCGCGGAACACCTGGGCAGTTTCGAAAATCTTCTTCATGTCGTTCGTGAAGCTTGCGATGTAGAAATCGACATGCTGCTTCGGGCTCGGCAAAAGTCCGCGTTCGCGGAGAAGGTCTGCCAAAACTACGTCGCCCATGCCAAAGCCAACGCCCGGGATGCGGTCGCCACCGAGCTTTTCGGTGAGGCTGTCGTAACGTCCGCCGCCTGCGATAGCGCGCATCGATTTGCCCTTGTCGAACACTTCGAACACGATACCGGTGTAGTAAGCGAGACCGCGCACAATGGATAGGTCGAGGTTCACACATTCGCCAAAGCCGGCGGCTGCAAGCGTTGCAAACAAGTCTTCGATTTCGGCGAGGGCGGCTGTTGCGTTTTCGCTCTTGACGGCGGCTTTCACTTCTTCGATAGACTTGCAGCTCATGAAATCGTCGAGCTGCTTGATCTGGGCCTCGGAAAGACCCGCTTCCGTCAAAGCCTTGGCAAAAGCTTCCGGCCCGATTTTCAGGCGGCGGTCAAGAACCGGGTAAACGAGTGCCGGGTTCGGGGCGCCAATTTCTTCGAGGTAGGTGGCGAGGAGCTTGCGGCTCGAAACGCCAATCGCAAAATCGCTGTCCTTGAGGCCGAATTTACGGAGCATCGTCGCGATAGAAGCGAGCAAATCCGCTTCGGCGTAGATGCTTTCGGTACCGATAATGTCCATGTTCAGCTGGAAAAACTCGCGGAGACGGCCTTTTTGCGCCTTTTCGTAGCGGAACAGACGCGGCATGGAGAACCATTTGAACGGTTTTTTGAGTTCGCGGGCCTTTTGGATAACGAGACGTGCAAGTGTCGGGGTCATTTCGGGGCGGAGTGCAATTTCGCGGTCGCCCTTGTCTTTAAAATTGTAGAGCTGGCTTACGATTTCATCGCCGGATTTGCCGGTATAAAGTTCCAAATGTTCAAACATCGGGCCTTCGTATTCTTCGTAGGCAAAACTTTCGGCGACTTTGCGCCATGTATCAAAAATATAGTTCTGGATGCGCTCGGCTTCCGGGTAAAAATCACGTGTGCCTTTGGGCAGTTGAGGAATAGCAATACTCATAGTGCGTGCAAAGATAGAAAAGTGGTTAGTGGTTCGTGATTAGTGATTAGAAAAATGATGGTTCCTATGCGCTCATTGTCATTCAAACCTTGAACAGAAATCTTCATCTCGTATGACAAAGAAATAACATTGGTAGATATTGCTTTTTTTACAATTTTTTTACTATATTTACGCCCGAAAAAATTCAATACCTTAAAAGGAAGGTCAAATCATGGCAAGAAAGAAGATTGCACTCGTTGGTGCAGGTCAAATTGGTGGAACAATGGCTCTCGTGCTTGCACAGAAGAACCTTGGCGATGTCGTCCTTATCGATATTCCGATGACTCAGGGTATGCCGAAGGGCAAGGCTCTCGACATTATGGAAGGTCGCTCCGTCATCAATTCGTCCGTCGATCTTCAGGGTTCTACCGACTATTCCGCTATTAAGGGTGCCGATGTCGTCATCGTTACCGCTGGTTTCCCGCGTATGCCGGGCATGAGCCGTGACGACCTTCTCGACAAGAACTGCGGCGTTATCAAGACTGTTGCCGAAGCCATCAAGGAAAACGCTCCGGAAGCCTTCGTCATCGTGATTACGAACCCGCTCGACGCCATGGTCTATAACATGCAGAAGCAGTCCGGCCTCCCGGCCAACAAGGTCATCGGTATGGCTGGCGTGCTTGACTCTGCCCGTCTCGCTTGCTTCGTCGCTGACGAACTCGGCGTTTCCGTCGAAGACGTCAAGGCTCTCGTTATGGGCGGCCACGGCGACACGATGGTTTCCATCATGGAATGCGTCTCTGTCGGCGGTATCCCGGTTTCTCAGCTCATGAGCAAGGAAAAGTTTGCTGAACTCGCCAAGCGTACCGCTGGTGCAGGTGGCGAAATCGTGAACCTCCTCGGTCGCGGCTCCGCTTTCTACAGCCCGGCTACCTCTGCTATCCACATGGCTGAAGCTTACCTCCTCGACAAGAAGAGCGTGTTCTCTTGCGCTGCCAAGCTCAATGGCGAATACGGCGTGAACGGCCTCTACTGCGGCGTGCCGGTTGTCGTTGGTGCAAACGGTGTCGAAAAGATTATCGAAGTCAAGATGAGCGCCGAAGAAAAGGCTGCCTTCGACAAGTCTGTCGAAGCTTGCAAGAAGAACGCTGAATGGGTAGATGCTCATACTTAATAAGACCGCTCGGCTCTTACGCAAGGCGGGGACTCCGTCTTCGCCTCGCTCTCACGAACACGACCGGTTGATACCGGTCGCTTTTCGTTCACGGGTGACCGTTCGCGTCAGAATCAAATAGAAATATGTGAGCGACGCTCACTCTCGCAACCACGCCTCGTTAATACGAGGCGTTTGTTGCTCACACGTAATCTATTTAATGTCATTCCCGGCTTGACCGGGAATCTCCTTCTTGATAAAACAGCCCTCGGGAGAGAGAAAACCCGGGGGCTGCTTTTTTTGTTATTGTCAAATTACTTCAGCGTGATTTTCTTTGCGAAATTGACGTTTTTCCCGCTGACTTGCAGCATGTAAATTCCTGCATCGAGCGATGTAAGATTAAGTGTTGATGCAGCGTTGTCAATAGAGCCTTTCATCACGACTTGCCCAAGAGTGTTCTTGATTTCGACTATTGTGGCGGACTTGACTCCCGTGAATTCAAGCGTACGACCGTTCAAAATAGTCTTGACTGCAGAAGCTCCGCGAGCGACCTTGATGGCGTCGCCTCCGCTGCAAGCCGTATAGGGGCCGATTTTTTTGATGTTGAACTTGTATTCACCATCAACAGCTTGAATCTTGAATTTGACTGCTACGAGTCTCTTGGCCGCTTCTGGTCCCGAAATCTTAGTGGAACCGGTGTACCAGCTTGGCTGTAAGAACTTGTCCCAAGTAATTGCTCTGGTTACCGGGACGTCTGTTGTTTTAGAAAGTTTGGCGACCGGATTTGCGTATTCGATATCGGCATCGAATGATCCGAGACCAAGTTCGAGATCGGTTTGTGTATCTGAGGTGTATGTGATACAGAGTCCACCCCAAGCTGTTGCGTCACCGGGTTCAGGATCGCGACTTTCAAGAGCTTCACCGACGATATTAAAACCAATGCCGACAAAGGGGTTGTACTTTAATGTTGACTTGGACAATACGGCGACTCCGCAAACACCTTTACAGTGCGTGATTACCGAGTCTAATGATTCTCCTGTATCGGTTCTTATATCAACGGGCCAAGTGACTTTTGATTTTCCTCCGTCATCATTGTCCGCATAACTGAACCAATACCCTGATGTTTCTGTGCCGTTGTCAAGTCCTGTTTGGACTTGCGATTTGCCTTCTTCGCCGTCCCATAATTGGAATGTTCCAGCTGCATATACAGCTGATGCTGCGCAGAAAGCAGTTGCTAGTTTGATTATGTTATTCATGGTTTCCTCCTAACTCGATTGTTGATTTATAAATAAGATATACAACTTTTATTTGAATATTATAGTAGTTGAACCGATAAAAGTAAAAAGTATGTATTTGTTATGAATTGTATTTTTATGATACGGAATTAAGATAAATTAATGTGTTTTGAAGATATAAATTTAATGTAAAGTAATGACTATATAGTACAAAATGTGCTGTATACGTTGTGGTTGTGTCGATAAATGAAAAATAGCCCGCGGATATTAAACCCGTGGGCATTTTTTTGCATTTGTCATTCCGGCCTCCGAGCGGGCGGACAGCACTTGGCAACTATTTGCCTTAGTGCGCATGGCCACCTTTAGGTGGGAATCTCCATCTCGAACAGTTTTACCTCAATACAATCTTCTTTACAAAATTCACGTTTTTCCCGCTAACGCGTACCATGTAAATTCCAGCATTGAGTGTCGCGAGGTTGAGCGTTGCTGCATTACTCGTGGCGTTGTTAATTACGCCTTTCATCACGACTTGCCCGATTGTGTTCATCACTTCAACAGTCGCTGCGGATTTGTTTCCCGTGAATTCGAGCGCGCGCCTGTTTAAATTAATCTTGACTGCAGATGTTCTGCGAACAATTTTGATCGCGTCAGGTGGGGAGGGTATGCCGCATTTCTCCGGGCATGTTCCGTCTTTCGGCCCGACGGCGCAAATTCTGAATTCGTATTCACCGGGTTCCGCCTGAATTTTAAAATGCACTCCGACAAGTTGCTTTGCTGCCGATTCACCATCAAATTTAACATCGCCGTTGTACGATGAAGGCTGCTTAAAGTCGGACCACGACACTACAACCTTCTTGTCTGTTTTAGATGCCGGAAGGTTTACTGCTGGGTTTGCGTAATTCATCGTTGAATCGATGGTTTCGCCAAGGCCGAGTTCTAGGGATATGTCTGTGTCCGATGTGTAGGTCACGCAGAGTCCGCCCCAGGCGGAGGCGTCACCTGCGACTAATGTGTTGTCGGTGGCGGATGCTTCTCCGACGATGTTGAATCCCATGCCGGAGAACGGTTCTGTGGTCAATGATCCTTTATAGAGAGTGGCTGTTCCGCATACTCCGTCACAATGCTCAATAACCGCATCCATATAATGTGGTTCGCATATATCATATGCGTGACACTTTTCAACTGGGTATATAATTTTTGATTCACCTCCATTAAAGGTGTCATTATAATCGTACCAAATTCCATAGGTGTTGGTTTCGTTACCTAGTCCTGTTTCTACTACGGGGACTCCATCGGCTCCGTTCCATGTGACAAACGGCCCTGCGTGAATGGCGGATGCTGCGCAAAGTGCTGTCAATAAAAATTTTTTCATCGTAAACTCCCATGTCATTCCCGGCTTGACCGGGAATCACCTTCTCGTATTTGCTTTACCTCAGCACGATCTTCTTTGCAAAATTGACATTTTTCCCGCTGACACGCACCATATAAAATCCCGCACCGAGCGATGCAAGGTTAAGCGTTGCGGTGTAACCAATGGCGCCCTTCATCACGACTTGCCCAAGCGAGTTCAATATTTCGATGGCGGCGTTGGACTTGATTCCTGTAAATCCAAGCGAGCGTCCATTTAAAATGGCCTTGACTGCGGATGTTCCGCGAGCAATTTGAATCCCTGCACTAGACAAGCCGCATTTCTCTGGGCATGTTCCGTCTTTCGGTCCGACTGCACAAATGTTGAAACGGTAATCGCCGTCCTTTGCTTGTATTTTGAACTTGACCATGGCGAGTTGTTTTGCAGCGGTTTCGCCATCGATTTTGACGGCTCCGTTGTACGACGAAGGCTGCTTGAAATCAGACCAGCTGACAACTACTTTGTTTCCGTCTTTTCCGTTGGGCGATAGAATGTCTGTAGCTTTTGCTGCGGGCAATGTGACTGATGGATTTGCGTAATTGATTATGGAATCGGTGACTGCGCCAAGCCCGAGTTCCAGGGCTATGTCCGTATCCGATGTGTAGGTCACGCAGAGTCCGCCCCAAGATGATGCATCGCCAGTGGCTAGTGTCCGATCTTCTTCTGAAATTTGTCCGACAACACTGAATCCTAAACCCACAAATGGAGTGTAGGTTAAAGTGCCTTTTCTGAGACATGCTGTCCCGCATATTCCTTTGCATTCTAGGATGACGGGGTCTAGTGTATATGGGTATTCTGGGTTGAGGGGCATGTCCCAATGAACGTTGGATGCTCCTCCATCACCATCGTCTCCGTAGGTAAACCAGAATCCGCTCGTTTCGTTGCCGAGTCCTGTTAGGACTTGGTCGTAAACGTCATCGTCAGCTCCATTCCAGGTTCTGAATGTGCCTGCATAAACAGCTGATGCTGTGCAAAGTGTGGCCAACAAAAATCTTTTCATAATCCACTCTTCTAATCGAATCTACCCAAAGTAAAATATATTTACTTTTTCGCCTGTTTTCTATGAATAATTTTCAAATAAATGAATGATTTTTTTTTGCGTTTGTATCATGATGATACTTACGCTCTGTATGGCTGTTTGTTGTTGGTCAATAGACTTTCTATTACAAACTGTTGACTTTTAATTCGTAAAAATGTGGAATATTTCTTGTTTTTACTCGAAAAATTCGATTGTCATAAATAAATATGTGGACTTTTAATATTTTTGAATATATATTTAAAGTAGTTGTTGGACGGTGGATTTGGAGATGTTTATGGGAACTAGGAGTTCTGGATTTTTAACGACGTTGGAATGTGCCTTTTTTGGCCTTTTTGGTCTATTTGGGGTACAATCTGCTTTTGCAGCGAATCCCTTGACGACTGCTTTTTATTCTGCGGATGCGGCGGCTCTCGTGCATAACGACTCGCTCTTTATCTTTGCGGGGCACGACGAACAGGGACCTCAGGGCAACAACAATAAATCGTTCATCATGAACGACTGGCATGTGCTCGTGACCGACGATATGGAACATTATCACGATTACGGGGCTGTTTTGAGCGTCAAAACGTTCAAATGGGCAAACGCGAGCGCTTTTGCGGGTCACTGCGAATACCGGAATGGCAAGTTTTACTGGTACGTGGCCGTCCATCACGGGACTATCAAGGAAAATGGGAGTGAAGGCTTTGCGATTGGCGTTGCCGTCGCGGATCATCCGTCCGGACCGTGGAAAGACGCCATCGGGCAGGCGCTTATCACCGACAATACGCCGAATGACGTGAAATTGAACATTGACCCTGCGATTTTCTATGATGGAGACGATATCTGGATGTACTGGGGTTCGTGGAATGCGGGCCGTCGCGTGAAACTCAAGGAAAACATGATTGAACTTGCGAGTACGCCCGAAGACATCAAAATCAAGGATTTTTTTGAAGCCCCGTGGATGCATTATTTCCGTGGCAATTATTACTTCAGTTATGCTTCGGGTTACCCCTCGACGACGAATTATTCCATAGCGCCGAGCTTGAACGGACCGTGGACGCAAAAAGGCGTCATCAACGATAAAATGGACAATTCCGAGACGAACCATCAGGCTATTTTCAAGTATCTCGGGCACTGGTATTTCATGTACCACGGCGCAAATTCTCCGGGCGGCTGGACGTACCGCCGTTCCGTGAACATTGACTACCTCTATTATGACCGCGATGGCTTGATTCAAAAAATCAAGCATACGGATGGCGTGGATCCGGTCAACAATGCGCTTCTCGATGCGGGTGGTTACCGCTTGACGGTTTCGCATAGCAATTTGGCGCTCGAAGATAGTGAAGGAATGGTTGTGCAGCAGACTGCCGACGAAAAGAACGAAGCGCAACTTTGGATTCTTGAACGCGGGGATTCAGCTCGTTATTACACGTTGCAGAACTTCAAGACGAAGAAATATTATTGCCCGCCCAAGACGCTCTTGGATACTGTGAGAACGTCCGAGAAAGCTTGCGTAATCCGCATCGAAAATGCTTCGGCAAAAAAGGGGTATTTCCTCTTTGCGGATTACGATAGCGATTACCTCGGCGATGTGCTGAATATTTCCAAGGATGTTGGCATGCCGGTCATCACGTGGGTTCGTACGGGAACGGACAACCAGAAAGTGCAATTTGCGAAGGCCGAACTTCCGAAAGTGGAACCGCCGACGGGAATTGCGCGGGGCGCGCACGTTTCTGCGGGAGCGTTGAATGCGCTATTTGTACGTTATGATGTGGATTCCCGCATGATTCATTTGGAGAGTGAAACGAGGTGGACTTTGCTCGACGTGAACGGTGTTGTAATGGATTTTGGTTTTGGTTCTGTTATTCGTGTGAAATCGTTGCGCCCAGGAATGTATTTCGTTCGTTCCGGCCGTGCAATCGCAAAGGTGTTTGTGAAATGACTGTTGGCCTCTCCGTCATCCAGGAGCGTAGCGATAGGATTCAGTGCGGGACATTACTGGATTCTTCGTCACGTTGTTCCTCAGAATGACGTTATTGATCGTCATCCTGACGCCGAAGGCGGAAGGATCCAGTGAAGGTTTGTTAGTTTAAATTTTTAAGGAGTATGGTAATGAAGGTTTGGAATAAAATTTCATCGGCGGCGACTCTCGCGATGCTTGGAGCGTTTGGCGTCTCTGCGGTGTCCGCTGCCGATTGGTATGCGAAGGATAACTTGCAATCGGGTCACGACCCGAGCATGGCTCGTTTTGAGGACGGCTACGCCCTCATGAGCACGAACAACAACTTGCAACTGTGGACCTCCGAAGATGCCTACACGTGGCAAAATCACAAGTCAACGGTGAGTAAAATTCCGC
>JAEEGJ010006105.1_pt1 | contig 36655 bp, 31 predicted proteins | sample 8958761 | NCBI WGS metagenome assembly JAEEGJ01 (sample SAMN16246546, study PRJNA631951) | gut metagenome | biome: gut microbiome; feature: rumen; material: RS-attached | host: Bos | place: Iran: Karaj | collected 2018-10
GAGAAGATAGGGTTAACTCCCTGCTAAGATAGGGCTTAACCCCTATCAGGAATGCCTTCTGACTTTTCCTGATTTCACTAGACACTTTTTCTCTTCATTAGCTGATTCTGTAGACGCTTTTGTTGTTGTCATACTGAATCGATAGACACAAGCGAAAAAGCTGTGCTGTTTTAGTTGACACTTCGGTCATGCTGGACACGCAGAGCCCTGGGCTGTTTGTTCGGCAAAACTGGATGCCCCTCGATGGGGCATTCAGTATTATGTCAGGTACGCTGGCATACGCCTTCGCCCGGACTGTTTGTTCGGCTCGGCAAAGATACGACATTATTTTCATCTGTGCTGTCTTTTTTAGGATAAATTTTGTTTTTCCACATCTTTTCCTGCACTCCCTGCTCCAGATGTGCCACCGCAGGCGTCTTGTAGCCTATGCTCATATGCAGGCGGTGGTAGTTGTAGAAATGGATGAAGCGCGTGATGAGATTCTGCATGTACTCATACGTATGCAACTGTTTCTGCCGATAAAGGCACTCCACCTTTATTATACCGTTGGCACGCTCGGCAATCGCATTGTCCGTAGGCTTGTAGTCCTCGCACATGGAGATACTGATCTCATGCGCCCTGAGCATAGCCACGTAGGCATCGCAGCAGTACTGCACTCCGCGGTCGGAGTGGTGGACAAGCCCCTTGAGAATCTCGCTGCCGGACATCGCCACCGCCTGCTCAACGGCCATCTTCAGCGCCTCCATTGAAATGGCAGCCTTGAGTGTCCTGGCCAGCGCCCAGCCAACTATCTTGTGCGAATAGGCATCCGTAATCAGATGCAGGTAGCATACGTCACCGCCTGCAAGGGCGATGTAGGTGATATCGGCCACCCAAAGTTGGTTGGCTGCGGTAAGCACGATGTCCTTGATCAGGTTCTTGTACTTGTGGTAGCGGTGGTTTGAGTTCGTCGTATGGCGGGGCTTCGGCTTGGGAAGCATCAGTCCCTTACGGCGCAGAAGGACATAGAAACGGTCACGTCCTGGCACAAAGGCGCGCCCGAACATATCGATGAGCATCAGCCACAGCTTGTAGCCGCCGATACCAGGATCCTCCTCGCGGATTTCCCTGACGGCTTCGATGACCTTACGCTCATGCTCCACCTCCTTCTCAATGTCGGCCTTCGACTGGTAGAAGGCCTGACGGCAATGGCCAAACAGCCGGACTACAAGTGCGATGGCGAGACCGCACTCGAAGACCAGTTCCATTGCTACTTGGCCCCAGATTTTTTTCTTATCGCAATGTCAAAATACTCCTCGGCCTTGTCGATCATCATGTCGCGGGCCAAGGTCTCCAGACGGGAGAACTGCAATGCCTTCTCCAGTTCCTTGATGCGCTTCTTCAGCTGCGCATTCTCATCCTTGTAGCTGTCCTTGCTGCGATTTGCCATCTCGTCTTCTTCACAATCCGACTGCAAAGGTACAACTTCTTTTTCAATTACGTACTTCTTTTCCCAATATCTTAGGACTGAAGTACTCTTGATGCCGTGAAGCTTGCAGAAAGAATGCTTGCCCATGCCGGACATCTTAAACTCTCGCAGAAGAGCAAGACGCTCCTCATCATTGTAAACAGTGTAATGATTTTGACTTTTACTCATAATAACACATTTTATTGTTCATAAATGTGTCTACCTATATCAGTATAAGTCATAACTCCCTGCCAGGTTAGGGCTTTACCCCTATCAGGGATGCCTTCTTACCTTGTAAAGGATGCCTTCCACGACCCGAAGAAGGCATCAGAACGACAGTAAGATGCCACCGTTCTGTACATCGTGGCTCCAAAGAAAAAAGCTGGTCACATGTGGCCAGCTATATTTGAGCGAAGGATACCAAGCGGCTTATGGGTATATTATGTATACCATATAGACGGCATGGAACCTGATAATGAACTTGTGCCGCTTTTTGTTTCGGCACTCTTCTTGTTTTCTTTGGTCTCGTTCTTAGTTGACATAAGCAATCCTCCTTAAATTAGCTATTAAACGTTCGTCGTCTTTGCAAATATACTCATTTTTTCGTAATTTTGTTCATGTACATGCAGTATTTTATGGCATTTTAACATGATTATGTGTGTTTATGCATATTTATCCGCTCAGTATACAACAAAGCAACTCCTAAGTTCTATTCACCACGCTTCCAGGCGGTCGTATTCCTCTTTCGTCAGACGCAGGAAAGAACCGTGCTGGGGACGTTCCACGCCTTCGATGTTGCGGGGGGAATGGAAGTTGCGCATGTGGTCGTCGGCCAGGCAGAGGCGGTAGTTCTTCGGATTGGAGGAATACTCGATATAGCCGATGACCCAGGTGGCTTCGCCCGCCAGCTGGAAGGCAGAGACACCCTCGCACTTCTTGTTGCCCTCGAAGTTCACGTAGTCGTCCTCGACAGGCTCTCCCCAAGGTCCGGTGAGCGACGGGGCTGTGGCGGTGAAGAGTCCGGGCTGACCGCCTTCCTTCTTGATCATCATGTGCCAGAGTCCGTCGGCCTCCACCCAGTTGATGTCGGCATCGATGGTGGCATAGCCCCAGTCGAAGAGCAGACGGGGCTGTGTGAGGGTGGTGAAGGTCTCGTCGGCATAGGAGTAGTACATACGGTCGTAGGCTTCCTCAGCCCTGTTCCACATCGAATAGTAGACCATATAGCCACCTTTCCGGCCGTCGGGCCATAGGTAATCGGCATCCCACATGATCTGCGGGGCCCACACGCGGTTGACGGTGCTCCAGTCTTGATAGACGCTCTCTGCCTCAGGATCGGAGAAGATGGCGGTGCCCTTGCGATAGTCGAAGGTGACAGACTGCCAATGGATGAGGTCGTCGCTGGTCAGGAGGTCGATGCCGTAGTTATCCCACGTGGCCGCTTTACCAAGTCGCTCACGGGCTCCTACGTTCATATCGGTGCAGACCATGAGGTAGCCCGTGCCGTCGTGCTTCCGGCAGATATAGGCATCACGCGTGGCTCCCTCGATACGGGCGTGCTCGGCATCGCTGAATATGGAGTCGCCATTGTGGATATCGTGGTAGTGGAACCCGTCGCGACTCAGGGCATAAGCCGTCCAGGCGCGTCCCCGGTCGTTCATGTGACAAAAGAGGTAACCGTAGTCGCCCATCTGGAGGTTGCCCTTCTGGGCTGAGACGGCCGAAAACGTGAAAAGGTGAAAAAGCAAGATGACAAGAAAGTTACGCCACATAATGATTCTATTTTAATGTGAAAGATGGTGCAAAGGTACAAAAAAGAAACCGCAGACTCCAAAGATTATACAGATTATTTAAACTTTTTTCTGAGGATTCTGCGAAATATGCGGTTATTTTCGTAATTTTGCAGCCATGAAAGATGCCAAGATCATCAACGACCCCGTATTCGGGTTTATCAAGATACCTCGCGGACTGCTCTATGGTATTGTGGAGCATCCGCTGTTCCAACGCCTGAACAGGATCAACCAGCTGGGCCTCGCATCAGTGGTCTACCCCGGTGCCCGACACACGCGCTTCCAGCATTCCTTAGGCGCCTTCCACCTGATGGGTGAGGCGGTGCTGTCGCTGCAGCAGAAGGGCATCTTCATCTTCGACACCGAGGCCGAAGCGGTGCAGGCCGCCATCCTGATGCACGACATCGGGCACGGGCCCTTCTCGCACGTGCTGGAGAACACACTGATTCACGGCATCTCGCACGAGGACATCTCGCTGCTGATGATGGAGGAGATCAACAACCACTTCAACGGTCAGCTGAATCTCGCCATCAGCATCTTCAAGGGCCTGTATCCGAAGAACTTCCTCCACCAGCTCATCTCCAGCCAGCTGGATATGGACCGTCTGGACTACCTGCGCCGAGACTCTTTCTACACGGGAGTGACGGAAGGAAACATCGGTTCGGCACGTATCATCAAGATGCTGAACGTGGTGAACGACACGCTGGTGGTGGATCAGAAAGGTATCTATTCGCTGGAGAACTACCTGACCACCCGACGGCTGATGTACTGGCAGGTGTATCTGCACCGTACGTGTGTGGCCTACGAGAAGGTGCTGGTAAACATGCTCACCCGCGCGAAGGATCTCATCAGGATGGGACAGGAAGTGTTCGCCTCCCCTGCCCTACACTATTTCCTGAGCAACAATGTGGATGCCGAATGGTTCGCCACACATCCGGAAACGCTTGCCTATTACGGTGACCTGGACGACTCCGACATCTGGAGTGCGATGAAGGCCTGGAAGCATCACGAAGACAGAATCCTCTCCGCACTGGCCACCGATATGCTCGACAGGCGGATCTTCAAGGTGGAGGTGCACGAGGAGCCGATAGCGGAGACACGGATAGAGGAACTGCAGGAGACCATCTCGCGGAACATGGGCATTCCACTTGACGACGCACACTACATGATGAGCGTAGACACCATCTCGAAAGATATGTACAATGTGGACGACGATAGCATCGGAATTCTTTACAAAAATGGCGAAATCAAAGACATTTCAGAAGCCTCGGAATTGCTAAATGTTCAATTACTTTCTAAAAAAATAAGAAAATATTATCTTTGTTATCAACGATTTGAATAAATTTTGCTATCTTTGCAGAATAATTACTGAAATTGATTATGGAATTTACAGCCAAGCAGATTGCAGAATACCTACAAGGCCGTGTGGAAGGTGACGAGAATGCCGCCATACACACCTTTGCCAAAATCGAAGAAGGAGTGCCGGGAGCCATCTCGTTCCTGTCGAATCCCAAATACACCCACTATCTTTATGAAACCCAATCGAGCATCGTACTGATCAACGAGGATGTCGAGCTGGAGAAGCCTGTCAACGCTACACTCATCCGTGTGAAGAACGCATACGAGTGTGTGGCCAAATTGCTGCAACTCTATGAGTCGATGAAGCCGAAGAAGAGCGGAATAGACCCGCTTGCTTCCATTTCCCCGAAGGCCACTATCGGCGAAAACGTGTATGTGGGAGCCTTTGCCGTCATCGGTGACGGAGCGGTCATCGGCAACGGTACGCAGATATATCCCCACACGGTGATTGGCGACGGAGTGACTATCGGCGAGAACGGACTGCTCTATCCCAACGTGACCATATACCAAGGTTGCAAAATAGGAAAAAATGTTACAATCCACGCAGGGAGCGTCATTGGTGCCGACGGCTTCGGCTTCGCACCCAACACCGAGGGCTACGACAAGATTCCGCAGATCGGCATCGTGGTGATCGAGGACGATGTGGAGATTGGTGCCAACACGTGTGTGGACCGTTCGACGATGGGTGAGACCGTCATCCACAAGGGAGTGAAACTCGACAACCTGATTCAGGTGGCCCATAACTGTGAGGTCGGTGAGAACACGGTGATGTCAGCCCAGGTGGGTCTGGCAGGCTCGACGAAGATCGGCAGCTGGTGTATGGTCGGCGGTCAGGCCGGTTTCTCAGGACACATCCACGTGGCCGACAAGACCTTCATCGGTGCACAAAGCGGTGTCATCAGCAATACCAAGGGTAACGGCGAGCAGCTCATCGGTGCGCCCGCCATTGATCCGAAGGTGTTCTTCAAGGCATCGGCTGTGTTCAAGAAGCTGCCTGAGATGTATCGTGAGCTGGCGGCTCTGCGCAAGGAAATCGAAGAACTTAAGAAAAAGTAAAGCAAGATAATGAAACAGAAAACATTGAAAGGCAGTTTCTCCTTGTTCGGCAAGGGGCTGCATACAGGACTCAATTTGACGGTAACGTTTAACCCCGCCCCTGAAAACACCGGCTACAAGATTCAGCGTATCGACCTCGAAGGTGAACCCGTTATCGACGCTTTCGCCGAGAATGTGGTTGACACCCAGCGCGGAACGGTACTGGGAAAGGGCGAAGCACGTGTATCGACCGTAGAGCACGCCCTGGCTGCGCTCTATGCCACTGGCATTGACAACTGTATGATCCAGGTCAACGGTCCTGAATTTCCCATCCTCGACGGTTCTGCCGTCAAGTACGTTGAGAAGATCAAAGAGGTAGGTGTCGAGGAGCAGAACGCCCCCAAGGACTGGTACATCATCCGTAAGAAGATTGAGGTGAAGGACGAGGAGACAGGTTCCTGTATCACCATCCTGCCGGATGACGAGTTCTCGCTCACCGTCATGTGCTCGTTTGAGTCGAAGTTCATCAACTCGCAATTCGCCACCGTCAGCAACCTGGAGGACTTCTACACCGAAATCGCCCCTGCCCGCACTTTCGTGTTCGTGCGCGACATTGAGCCGCTGCTGCAGGCCAATCTCATCAAGGGCGGCGACCTGGACAACGCCATCGTGATCTACGAGCGTCAGACCACACAGGAGCGTCTCGACATGTTGGCAGACATGCTGCACGTGGAGCATCGCGACGCCAACGACTTGGGCTATATCCAGCACAAACCGCTGCAGTGGGACAACGAGTGTACGCGCCATAAGCTGCTCGACATCGTCGGCGACATGGCCCTCATCGGCAAACCCATCAAGGGACGCATCATCGCCACACGTCCCGGTCACACCATCAACAACAAGTTCGCCCGACTGATGCGCAAGGAGATCCGTAAGCATGAGATCCAGGCACCCATCTACGACCCCAACGAGGAGCCTGTGATGGACGTGAACCGTATCCGTGAGCTGTTGCCTCACCGCTACCCGATGCAGCTGGTGGACAAGATCGTGGACCTCGGCGCCAACACCATCGTGGGTATCAAGAACGTCACCAGCAACGAGCCCTTCTTCCAGGGACACTTCCCTGAGGAGCCCGTGATGCCGGGTGTGTTGCAGATTGAGGCCATGGCACAGTGCGGCGGTCTGCTCGTGCTGAACACCCTCGAGGAGCCTGAGCGCTGGTCGACATACTTCATGAAGATCGACGACGTGAAGTTCCGTCAGAAAGTGGTGCCCGGCGACACCCTCATCTTCAAGGTGGAACTGCTGGCACCCGTACGTCACGGTATCTCTTCGATGAAAGGCTACATCTTCGTGGGCGACCACGTGGTGGCCGAAGCTACATTCACAGCTCAAATGATCAAGAACAAATAATTCTGATATGGCAAACCAGATACATCCCACAGCCATCATCGACCCCGAGGCAAAACTCGGCGATGGCAACATCATCGGTCCTTTCTGTGTGATTGACAAGAACGTCGTCATCGGTGACAACAACACGCTGCTGAACAGTGTGACCATCCACTTTGGCGCACGCATCGGCAACAACAACGAGTTCTTCCCTGGCGCCAGCATCTCCACCAAGCCTCAGGACCTGAAGTTCAAGGGTGAGGAGACCACCTGCGAGATCGGCGACAACAACTCCATCCGTGAGAACGTCACCATCAGCCGCGGTACGGCCTCAAAGGGCAGAACCATCGTGGGCAACGGTAATCTGCTGATGGAGAACATGCATATCGGACACGACTGCGTGATAGGTAACGGCTGTATCATCGGCAACTCCACGAAGTTCGCCGGCGAGGTAGTGGTTGATGACTTTGCCACCATCTCTGCCACCTGCCTGTTCCATCAGTTCACCCATGTGGGCAGCTATATGATGATGGAGGGAGGCACACGTACGAACAAGGATATACCGCCATACATCATGGCTGGCAAGGAGCCAGCACGCTATTGCGGTGTGAACCTCGTCGGCCTGCGCCGTCGCGGATTCTCCAACGAGACCATCGAGGCCATCCACGATGCCTACCGCATCATCTACGGTAAGGGTCTTATCAAAGAAGGCGTGGCCCAAGCCCGCGAGAAATACCCCGACTCAAAAGAGGTGGATTATATCTGCTCGTTCTTCGAGAACTCCCAGCGAGGCGTTATCAGGTAATTTACGGATTACAGTTTACTGTTTACGGATAAAACACTCATCGTAATCACTGGACCCACTGCCGTCGGAAAGACGGCCATCAGCCTGGACATTGCCAAACACTTTGGCATTCCCATCATCAATGCCGACTCCCGACAGATCTATCAGGAACTGAAGATTGGTACTGCGCGTCCCTCGGAGGAGGAGATGAAGGAGGTGAAACACTATTTCGTGGGTACGCTAGGTATTGCTGACTACTATAGTGCCTCACTCTATGAGCAACAGGTACTCGCCTTGCTCGACGAACTGTTCCTAACTCACGATTACGTTCTTCTCTCAGGTGGCAGCATGATGTATATCGACGCCGTTTGCGACGGTATAGACGATATCCCCACCGTTGATGACGAGACGCGTGAGACAATGAAAAGAAGGTTGAAGGAAGAAGGACTTGAAGCCCTCTGTAAAGAACTACGCAAGCTCGACCCGGAATACTATGAGGAGGTGGACAGACAGAATCCTCGACGCGTGGTGCACGCCCTCGAGATTTGCACGATGACAGGCAAGACCTACACCTCGTTCCGCAAGAGGGAGAGAAGGGAGCGACCCTTCCGTATCATCAAGATCGGACTTACCCTTCCCCGCGAAGAACTATACAACCGCATCAATGCCAGAGTGGACAGGATGATGAACGAAGGGTTGTTGGAGGAAGCACGTATGATGTATCCAAGGAGAGATTTAAACGCATTGAACACAGTGGGTTACAAGGAATTGTTCGACTATTTCGACGGGCGATGGCCACTCGAAGAAGCTGTTGAGCGCATCAAGGGCAACACCCGCCGCTACGCCCGAAAACAACTCACCTGGTATAAGAAGGACGACCGCTTCCGCTGGTTCCATCCCCAAGACAAGAAAGAAATCATCAACTACATAACTCAACATTATGAGTAACGAATCAAACAACCGAATAATCACCTGGCTGCAGTGGTGCCAGAAGAAAGTCGCAGCCGTCTGGCAGTGGTATAAGGGACTCTATAAGGGGCGCCCCTGGTACATCAAGACCCTCTCGGCCATCGCCTCGCTCATTGTGGCCTTCTTCCTCTATCTGGGAGCCGTCGACATCAATTTCCTCTGGCTCTTCGGTAAGTCGCCCTCGATGTCAACCATCAAGAACAAACGCCCTGCGGAAGCCTCCATCATCTATAGTGCCGACGGAAAGGTTATCGGAAAGTTTTTCAGCGAGAACCGTACGCCAGTGACCTATGAGGAGGTGAACCCGGTGTTCTGGCAGGCGCTCATCGACACCGAGGACGAGCGGTTCTACCACCATCACGGTATCGACTACACGGCTTTCGTCGCCGTTGCCAAGGAGTATATCCTCCATCGTGACGCACGAGGAGCCTCCACCATCACCCAGCAGCTCGCCAAGAACCTTTTCCGCACACGAAGTGAATATTCCACAGGTCTGCTGGGCAATATCCCAGGTTTAAAGATGCTCATCATGAAGAGCAAGGAGTGGATCACAGCCTACAAGCTCGAGTTCTTCTTCACAAAGAACGAGATTCTGACACAGTATGCCAATACCGTGGACTTCGGCTCCAACGCCTTCGGCATCAAGACGGCCTGCAAGACCTACTTCAACTGCAAGCCACAAGACCTGACACCTGAGAATGCCGCTATCCTCGTGGGTATGCTCAAGGCAACCACCTATTATAATCCACTCGTCAACCCAGACAATTCTCTGAAACGGCGTAATATCGTGCTCGACCTGATGCGCCAACACGACCATCTCACGGATGCACAATGCGACTCGCTGAAACAGCTCGACATCAAACTCGACTATAGTGTAGAGAGCGCCTACGACGGCGATGCCAACTACTTCCGCGAGGCTGTGGCCGACTATTTGAAAGACTGGTGCGAGGACTATTATGACAACCGCAATGCCCTCTACACCGAGGGTCTGAAGATCTATACCACCCTCGACTCACGTATGCAGAAATATGCCGAGGAGGCCGCTTACAAGCAGATGAAGCAGGTGCAGCAGACCTTCAACCAGCACTGGGGTTCGACCAATCCCTGGCAGGATGAGCGCCACATCGAGATCAAGAACTTCATCGAGGACATTGCCAAGCGACAGCCCGTATACAAGTACCTCTCCAAGAAGTTCAACGGCGACAAGGACTCCATCACCTACTACCTGAACCAACCCCACACCGTGAAAGTGTTCGACTACGACAAGGGACTGGTTGAGAAGCAGCTCTCTACGATGGATTCCATCCGCTATATGGTGCGCTTCATGCACTGCGGCTTCGTGGCGATGGAACCGCAGACAGGTCACGTGAAGGCCTGGGTGGGCGACATCGATTTCCACTCATGGAAATACGACAAAGTGACGGCTATGCGCCAGCCTGGCTCCACCTTCAAACTCTTCGTCTATACAGAAGCGATGAATCAAGGAATCGCTCCCTGCGATACACGCAAAGATGAATATTTCGCTATGAAGGTGATGCAGAACGGCAAGGAGGTGACATGGGCACCCCACAATGCCGACGGCTATTTCACAAATGCGAACATCACGCTGAAGCATGCCTTCGCCATGAGTATCAACTCCATTGCAGTACGCCTGGGACAAGAGTGTGGCATCGAGAACATCGTTAATACCGCCCACAACATGGGTATCCGTTCGAAACTCGACCCCACGCCATCGCTCACACTTGGTGCCAGCGACGTGAACCTGCTGGAGATGGTCAACGCCTATTGCACCCCCGTGAACGATGGTAAGCACATTGATCCCGTGCTCGTGGCTAAGATTGAAGACCGTGACGGCAACGTGATCTACGAGGCCCCGACGGAAACCAAGCAGGCGATTCCCTATCGCTCTGCATTCCTTGTGCAGCAGTTGCTCAAGGGCGGCATGAGTGGCACCAGTTCACGACTGATGGGGTTTGTGGGTTACGACAAGGCGGCAGACACAGACTTTGGCGGCAAGACCGGCACTTCGAACAACCACTCAGATGCCTGGTTTATCGGCACAACACCAAAACTCGTGGTTGGTGCCTGGGTGGGTGGCGAATACCGATCCATCCACTTCCGCACGGGTATGCTCGGACAAGGCAACCGTACGGCTCTGCCCATCTGTGGCTATTTCCTCGGCTCTGTGCTCAATGACCCAGCCTTCAAGGAATACCGGAAGAAGTTCGATGCCCCCCACTACGATTCGGATCTCGCAGAGGCAATGTACAATTGCGGAGGCTACTACAGTGCACCTTCCGACTCTGACTCCATCAGCATCGACTCCCTCGACATCGACGGCATCGACGAATACCTGGAGTACGACGATCAAGGCTATCCCATCCATAATCCGTCAGAGGGTGACGACAGCGAAGAAGTGAACCAAGAGCCAACAGAGTCAAACAACACTGAGGCTACGAAGGAAGAATAACCACAAACGACACGAAGTTGAAGAGAATACTCATTATTACCGCATGCCTGACCCTGATGCTGACAACGGCATTGGCCGAAGGCCCGAAGATCGGACTGGTGCTTGGAGGCGGTGGAGCCAAAGGTGCAGCAGAAGTGGGCGTGCTGAAGGTGCTCGAGAAGTACGGCATCAAACCCGACTACATCGTCGGCACATCGATAGGTTCCATTGTAGGAGGCCTCTACGCCGCAGGATACTCTGCCGCTGAGCTCGAGACGATGTTCCAGACCCAGGAGTGGCTCACGCTGCTCACCGACCGCAGCAGTACCTTCGCCAACGAACCTTATAAAGTGGTTGACGGCGTCACCTACATCTTCGGTTTCCCCATCATCGACCGTCAGGCCATAGGACTGGGAGTGATGAAAGGCAGCAGTATCGAACACATGCTCGACTCGATGGCCAGCGCAAAAGGTTGCAAGGACTTTGCATCGCTCAAGATCCCGTTCAGCTGTGTGGCTGCCGACATCCGCTCGGGCAAAGAAGTGATACTCCACGAGGGCAGCGTGGCCAAAGCCATGAGAGCCTCAATGGCCATACCTGGTGTGTTCAAACCTGTAGAGATTAACAACCAAATGCTCGTCGACGGTGGTATGCTCAACAACCTCCCCGTAGACGTTTGTCGGAAGATGGGTGCAGACATCATCATCGCCGTAGACCTTCAGCAAAACGAGCAGAAGCCGCGTCCACAGACAGACATGACAGTCCTCAATGCCGTCGCCGACCTCGTAGGACTAGGCGGCATCCTCAACTGGATCACCAACCGCCCGGACATTGAGAAGTACAACTTAAACCGTAAGGATATCGACATCTACATCCATCCGTCAATGCCTGATGTCGACGTGACGAGTTTCGGGAACAAAAAGGCCGCCCGCATGATCCAACAAGGCGCCGAAGCCGCCCAGCAACAACTCCCTCAACTCAACGATCTTGTGAGGCGTCTTTTATGAAAATATCGTAGTCTTTGTTGTAAGCCGGAGACTGTATTGACAGCAGATTGAGCACGGAATGGAAGACATAGTGCTGGTCGAGTACCGCTGGCAATTGGCCCTCAGGGGCATCTTTCTCGGTCGATACAGGCTTGTAGTCCCTGAAATGGTCAGAGGTCCATACCAGGAACGGTATCTCATACTGCACCTTCGGAGCCAGCTTCATCGGTAATCCGTGCATGAACATCTTGTTCTCGCCAAGCGACTCACCGTGGTCGGAAATGAATATCATGGCACTGTTCCAGTCGGTCATAGAACGCAGCATGTTGATAAGGCTGTCCACGAGGAAATCGGTGTACAAGATGGTGTTGTCATACGCATTAATCAGCAGATCGACATTCTTCTGGCCTTCTTCCACATTCTTGGCCACAGGCTTATACACCTCAAATTCCTTAGGATACTTGTCGGCATACTTAGGACCGTGACTTGTGCTGGTATGCAGCACGATCAGCACTTTATTCTTTGGGCTCGATTCTATACGCTCACGCAGTCCCTTCAGGAGAATAGCATCATTGTAAATATTCTCGTCAGGATATTTCTCGCCAAGCTCTTCGTTAGTGAGATATTCATCGATATGTATCGGCGGCTCTCCCCAGTTGGATGAACGCCAAGAAACATCGACTCCGGTCCTGAAGGCATAATTAGGCAGCAACTCATACAAATCGCCACTATCCTGGGGCTCAAGAATAGCCTTGGTGCCAGCTGTGGTATAGGTGGCACAGGATGTTGCCTCGAACACCTTCAGTCCTTCCTGTTTCGATAATAGCGGATTGGTATTGCGTTGATAGCCGTAGAGCTGGAAGTTGGCTTTCCTTGACGACTCGCCGATGACGAGCACCACCACAGCCTTCTCATTGTCTGCAATCGTGCCATCAGGAAGTTTGATCTCCTCAGCCTGCTCTTCCTGACTGAAACTGATTACGCGGCCCGTATTCACTATATACGACCAAGGCTGCAGCAATCCGCCCAGTTCTGTGTCATGCTGACTGATCCACAGCGTCTGGCTGATATTCATCGATGCCACAACAAGGATAATCACCAAAGAACTACCACAGCAGACACCCAGTTTTTTCACTTTACCGTAGTCTACCGGCTGTAGCAGGCACCAGATGGCAGGCAGAAGGCCGAAGGCAATAATGAACAGCCACAGCGGCAAACTGAAGAATCCTGACGCTTCCGAGTATCGGGTATTGAATACGTTCTCGATGGTGGTCGCATCGATGATCACGCTGTAGGTAAAGATGAAGTAAACAGCCGTCGCATTGATAATTGAGAGGATGGCAAGCAGAATACGCCCCACAAACCTCATCAGGAACATCACTAGATAGGTCATCATGAAGTTGAGCACCAACATGATAACAACCACCGATGCCAACAGGAAGATCCTTCCGCCTACACTTTCATTGGAATTATCGGAGACATAATTAAAGAAAGGGATGTTGTATACCAACAAAGTCCAGATGCTGACGATACATGAAAACGCGAAAAGCGAAACGGGTCGGCGTAAGACATTCATCATTTTCTATATATTCTTTTACTGAGTTCCAAAATCTTGTTCTTGCCGAAGTAGAAAATCAGACACGGGGTGATAAAACCGATGATGCTGCCCATGCACACATCCGACAAGAAGTGCTGTGAAAGATAGATACGCGAATAGGCGCCCAATGCAGCAAACACCAATAGCAATAGCAGCAATAAACTGCACAGAATCCATTGCTTGCGATCATCTTCTCCGGCTTTCTTCTGATAGTTGTATGCCAGAATAAGCGCACAGCAAGTACAGAAGACGAAAAAGGTGGAGGCATGCCCGGATGGAAAGGAATTACCATGATGCATGTCAACGCCCTGGACCAAAGGCAACATCATATCGTTGTAATTCTCGAACGCACTTACTGGACGATCAAAACTAAAGGTGTGTTTCAATATTTGCAGAAATGCACCTCCAGTCAATTCGCTCAAGGCGAAAAGAATCGTCATTTCTATTTTCTTCCAAAACAAAGGAAGCAGCGCCAAGACATATAACGGCCATTCCGCCAACATGCTGTAATATTTGAAGAAAGTATCTTTAAAACCCGTGTGATAGGCATTCAACATCAGGTGAAGCTCTAATTTCGGATAAAAGTATAGCAATCCCAATACAGTCGCAAGCAACGCAAAATAAGCAATACTATAAACAGCAAGAATTTTCTTCATAACCAACCCATCTCATTTTTCAGGCTGCAAAGGTAATCTTTTATTTCCATATATGGAAAAAATACGGCACAAAAATGCTACAGAACGTACAAATTGTTCTACGCTGAATGATAAAGAAACACTTTTTTATAAGTTTAGTTGCCAAACAGCCCTAAATATTTTATGGGTATCTGGGGTGATACGATACCGATGATCGGTGCGGAGGCCTACGAGCCAAAGGATGGTGCCTGTAGCATCGACAAGAACACGCTGACGACGCTTAGCCAACAGATTGAGCTTGCGGTCGGTGAGGTAGTCGCTCACCAGTTTCTTACCTTCCATACCATAAGGTTGGAAGATGTCGCCAGGCTCAACAGCGCGCAAGGTTAGCGGGAAACGAATGGTGGCAGCGTCAAGCGTGGCAATAGCAGGATCGCGGCTGAAACCCGACTCTACCCCAACCTCCTCTATCCGGATCTTAGCGTTTTCATCAATGCGGTATGTGCCAGGCTCGGGGATAACGAGCGGTTTTATCGGAGCACCAAGCTGCTCCACAACGATGGAATCCCTGTCGATGACCAGCGTATGGGTGGCGGATTCAAACACCCGACCCGGCTCACCGTCAAGATGAGCGAGAATCAATTCTATCTGATTGCGGTTGAAGCCGAAAGGTGTAAGCCACTCGTGAAGCAAGCAAAGAGGTGAAGGGGAGGAAGAGAGAAGTGAGAAGGGAATCGTGAGAAGTGAAGAATCGCACAGAGGAGACTCCCTCACTTGTGCATAGCGGGCGATTTCAGCATTATACACCTTCTCGGCCTCGGAGAGATAATAGGCAGAACGGGCCATGTTTTCTGAGGCTCCAGAATAGATCTGTTCCAAAAGCGGTAGCAATTGCAGGCGTACCTTGTTACGCAACACGTCAGGCTGAAGGTTGGTGGAGTCAGTCACATAATCCTGACCGATGGAATGAAGGTATTCAAGTATTTCCTGTCGGCTGACACAGAGCAATGGACGGACAACAGGGCCATTATGGGGGCGAATACCCGTAAGACCATGAATGCCGGAACCTCGAAGGAGATTCATCAGCATGGTCTCTACAGCATCATCACGATGGTGAGCCACACAGACCGTAGAAGCCCCAATATCGTTGAGCAACTGACGGAAATAACCATAGCGCAGCTCACGGGCCGCCATTTCAAGACTTACTTGATGTAATGAAGCGTATTCGACTGTTTCAAAGTGAATTAAATGAAGATTAACATCCAGCTTCCTACAGAGATCCTTCACGAATTGTTCATCACGGTCGCTCTCGTCGCCTCGCAGATGAAAGTTGCAATGAGCGGCCTCAATATGATATCCAAGATCACGCAGGATTCGCAACAAGGCCACACTATCTGCCCCACCACTGAGCGCGACAAGATGAAGACCTTCTCGTGTCAGAAGCTGCTCACGACTGATGAATTCAGAAACTTTATTCAACATAGAGCACCAAACCCTTGAGGTATTCTCCCTCGGGATGATAGATATTGACGGGATGATCGGCAGGCTGATGCAGCTGATGAAGGATCCGAACCTGTCGCCGAGCCTGTGCAGCAGCTGTGAAAACCGCGTTACGGAAGTGTTCCTTCGTCACCACCTGCGAACAACTGAAGGTAAAGAGTATGCCACCAGGCTGTATCTTCTGCAAGGCCTTCATGTTCAGTCGGGTATAACCTTTGAGGGCATGAGGGAGAGCCCCACGGTGCTTTGCGAAAGCAGGAGGATCGAGAATAACAAGATCGTACTGGTCGCCAGCCTGTTCGAGGTACCTGAAGGCATCCTCGCAGAACGCCTGATGACGAGTGTCACCGGGGAAATTGAGTTCTACATTACGGTTCGTGAGTTCGATGGCTTTCGCACTACTGTCAACAGAGTGTACCAATTCTGCCCCTCCCCTCATGGCATAGAACGAGAATCCACCGGTATAACAGAACATATTAAGAACCCGCTTGCCTTTAGCGAACTGTTCCAATAGCCTCCGATTCTCACGCTGATCAACAAAGAAGCCCGTCTTCTGACCCCGCAGCCAGTCGACATAGAACAACAGTCCGTTCTCCATAGCCGTATTGTCGTCGCTTCCACCATAAATGAAATAACTCAGCGGTTCAGATGATTCCATCGTCGTATCACCGTCACGGAGTTTCCCGGGCAGAGTGGTCTCGCTTTTATAATACACATGAGCAATACGCCCATCCATCACTTTTACGAGTTGTCTGGCAATAGCCTCACGACAGAGGTGCATACCTACGCTATGGGCCTGCATGACGGCAGTCTGTCCGTAGATGTCAATAACCAGTCCGGGCAAAAGGTCACCCTCACCATGCACCAGACGGTAGGTGTTGTTGTCTGGGCGGTCGGCCAGTCCGATGGTCTGGCGTACACAGAGTGCCGACGTGAGGCGACGGGACCAGAATTCGTCGTCGATCTCCTCATCGCTGAACGACAGCACACGTACGGCTATGGAACCAAGTTGGAAATGTCCTACAGCGATGAAATCGCCATGTTCGTTGACAACCTTTACCACCTCACCTTCTTCGATACCCTCATCGATATGGTGGATGGCTCCCGAGAACACCCATGGGTGAAATCTGAGCAGACTCTCCTCCTTACCACGTTTAAGATAAACTTGTCTCATCATTACAATCATTATCCGAAGGCTGGATCACGAGCTCATAGTCACGTGTAGCCAACAGCCTATTTACCTCGTTATATATACGAACACACGCCCAAGCATCGATGGCAGCATAGATTTTCTGACTTTCCTTCAGTTCGGGACGTTCCCAGTTCGACAGACGTTCTGACTTGCTAATGCGCTCACCGAACAGATTGGCATATATCTTCACCAGGCTCTGGTCCTCGATACCCACTTTATTTACCATCTGCTGGAGGTCGATGAAATGGCCTGATTCGAATGGCCCGAGCTCACGCAGAGAGAGCATATCGTTGTTCCAGGCAAGTCCTACCTTTATGACCGTTTTGTCGGAGAGCAATTGCTTGATTGCCGGACACAGACCGATACGGTTCAGACGAAAGAGGAAGCATTCGGTTAACGTAGACACCTGTAGCAGGGCACAATGGTAACGCTTTCCTTTCTCGAAGGCGGGACGCGTCTCTGTGTCGAATCCTAATACAGGCTGTGACAGGAGGTAGTCTACTGCCTTTTGGGCCCCAGACTGCGTGTTCACGACGATAATCCTACCATAGAACTCGACCTTCTTAAGGGCCGAGACCATCGCCTTATCGACCTTATTATATATTAACTTTTTCATTTCTTGGTGCAAAATTACAAAAAAAAACAGTCTTTTTTGATGAAATCTAAGTTTTTTCAACTAATTTTGCATCAAAATTGCGAAAAGAGACATATTATGGTAAAGAAAAAGAAAGAAAAAAAGAGTCAAAAACACACCGAATTATCGTCTGTGTTGGGCTTCGACAAGATATTCCACAACGAACGCCTAAACTTCATATTGGGCCTCATCATCATAGCCGTAGCATTGTTCATGGGCCTTTCGTTTATATCGTATCTCTCTACCGGAGCTGTAGACCAAAGCATGATTGAAGATCCACAAGAGGGTGAGATACTGAATCAGCATCATGAGTTCATGAATACCTGTGGTAGTTTGGGAGCCTATACGTCATGGTTCTTTATCAAGCGCTGCTTCGGCCTGCCCTCATTTCTCATACCGCTGTTTCTTCTGTTTATGGGCGTACACCTGACACGTGCCTACAAGATAAATCTGCTAAAGTGGTTCCTTTCGCTGATGATCCTCATGATCTGGGCATCGGTGGCCATGTCGCTGTTGCTCGCTCCCCTTTTCACAGAAGCCTGCTATAGTCCTGGCGGTGACCACGGTCTGTATATCTGCAATTACCTCGGCAACCTTGTGGGTACTCCCGGACTGACTGTCGTTCTCGGATTGACAGCCATCGCCTTCCTAACATACATTAGTGCCGAGACCATCTTCGTCGTCCGTAAGTTATTGAATCCCACCAGGTTCATTGACAAGGTTAAATTCAAGATCACCAACAATGACCCTGAGGAAAATACCAACTCGTACGATCATGTTACAGGCTACGATGACGTAGAAGATGACCCTGAGGTGTTCGATGACCCAGCTACACAGACGGTGGAATTCAAGTCTGATGGAAAGGCTGTGGTCATAGACAATGTATTTCAGAACGAATCCGAAAAATCAGGAAAATCTGGAGAAAAAAGAGTAGACACAGACGTCGACTTTAAGATAGACGAGGCTAAGGGCGAGGAGACAGCCGATAAAAAGACTGTTGCCCCTCTGATGGAAGACCTAGAGCCCTACGACCCGAAGCGAGACTTAGAGAACTACCGCTATCCTACCCTCGACTTACTGAAGAAATACGATAATGACGGAAAGCCCTTTATCGATATGGCCGAACAGACGGCAAACAAGAACCGTATCGTGGAAGTGTTACGTAACTTCGGCGTGGAGATTGCAAGCATCAAGGCCACCGTCGGTCCTACCATCACCCTATATGAAATCACATTGGCTCCTGGCGTTCGTATTGCCAGAGTCCGTTCGTTGGAAGATGATATTGCCCTAAGCCTCTCGGCTCTCGGTATTCGTATCATTGCCCCGATACCCGGCAAGGGCACTATAGGTATAGAGGTCCCGAATGCCAAGCCCTCCATTGTGTCGATGGAATCGATACTTAACTCAAGGAAATTCCAGGAGTCGCAGATGGAGCTGCCTTGTGCTCTCGGTAAGACAATCACCAACGAAGTGTTCATGTTCGACTTGGCGAAGGCTCCTCACTTGCTTGTCGCAGGTGCCACAGGTCAAGGAAAATCTGTTGGCCTGAATGCTATCGTCACCTCCTTATTATATAAAAAGCACCCGGCAGAACTGAAGATCGTGCTCGTCGATCCCAAGAAGGTGGAGTTCTCCATCTACAATCCGCTGATCAACCACTTCCTTGCCAAGGTACCCGACGATGATGCCGATCCAATCATTACCGACGTCACAAAGGTGGTGCGGACGCTGAACTCCCTTTGCAAATTGATGGATACCCGTTACGACCTGCTGAAGGAGGTGGGTGCCAGAAATATCAAGGAGTATAACAAGAAATTCATCGACCGTAAGATTCCTCCCAGAGGTGGTCACGGTTTCATGCCATATATCGTCGTTATCATCGATGAGTTCGGTGATCTGATTATGACTGCCGGCAAGGAGATAGAGTTGCCTATTGCCCGTATTGCCCAGCTGGCACGTGCCGTGGGTATACACATGGTTATTGCCACGCAGCGTCCTACGACAACGATCATTACTGGTAATATCAAAGCCAACTTCCCCGCCCGAATTGCCTTCAAGGTGAGTGCCGGTATCGATTCGAAGACCATCCTCGACCGCACGGGAGCCCAGCAACTCATCGGACGTGGAGATATGCTTTTCCTGAACGGATCTGAGCCAGTACGTGTGCAATGCGCCTTCGTCGACACTCCCGAGGTGGAGAGGATCAATGATTTCATCGCTTCCCAGCAGAGTTACAACATGCCGTTCGAGTTGCCTGAGCCCGACACTCCTGAAGCCGATATGGGCGACGGTGGTGAAAAGGACGTCGATATGCAGCACCTCGACCCGCTGTTTGAGGATGCAGCCCGTCTGATTGTAGTCAACCAAAGCGGAAGTACCTCACTCATCCAGCGTAAGTTCGCCATCGGCTACAACCGAGCAGGCCGCCTGATGGACCAGTTGGAGAAAGCCGGTGTGGTAGGTGCCGCCATGGGGTCTAAGCCCCGCGAGGTGATGATTCAGGACGAAGTAAGTCTTAACAACCTCCTCAACAGCCTGAGGTAGTTTATTGTTTATAGTTTATAGTTTATAGATGATATGAAGAAATACCTATTGATAAGTTTATCATTTATCATTTGTCATTTATCATTTAGCGAAGCGCGTGCCCAGAGCGCCATAAAAGTGCTCGATAAAGCCGCCTCAACCATTGCTCTGAAGAACGGTGTGAAGGCCGATTTCAAGATGACTGGCGGCATGGGTAGTGCCAGCGGAACCATCGTCATCAAAGGTAAGAAGTTCCACGCTACAACCCCGCAGGCCACCATTTGGTTCGACGGGAAGACACAATGGACCTATCTGAAGGATAACGACGAGGTAAGCGTCACCACCCCCAACGAGTCGCAGTTGCAGGCCATCAATCCCTATAATTTCCTCAACCTTTACAAGAAGGGCTATGACGCTACGCTGAACAGCAGCGGTAACAGTCATGTGGTGCATCTGACCGCCACCTCTACAGAACGTAAAATCAAGGAGATCTTCATCACCGTTGACAAGAAGACCAACTATCCCACCCAAGTAAAAATGCTGCAGGGTAAGAAGTGGACCATCTTCGACATCAGCAACCTGAAGAAGCAGAACATCCCCGATTCACAATTCAAGTTTAACTCCAAGGATTTTCCTAAGGCAGAAATCATAGACCTTAGATGACAATGATCATAGAAAAATGAATAAATTTAAGCTTTACCGTCTTCTGCGGAAGAACACCAACCTGAGTTATAAGCGTAGTCCCATCTTCGAACAAAACAAATGGGCCAAGGCCATCACCTACTTCGGTGGCGGCATGTTCGCTCTTTACCTTATCCTCTACGGTTGCATCATTGCTTTGACCGCCGAGGGCTGGGCTGGACGAATGATCTCCTTCATGCCTATCATCCTACTCATTGACTTCCTGTTACGCTTCATCGTACAGACCACACCTGGTATGATGGTGAAGCCCTATATCCTGCAGCCCATCTCGCGCTACACCGCCATAGAGTGTTTTCTCATCTCATCCCATCTCAGCGGCTACAATTTCCTGTGGCTGGCCATGTTCATCCCCTACTCTATCATCCTGCTTTTCGCGGGTGCCGGCTTCTGGCCTGTGATGCTCGAACTGGCAGCCTCCGTACTGCTGATGATGCTTAACAGTCAGATTTACCTGTTCTTCCGCACACTCATCAACCGTAAGGTATGGTGGTTCATCGTTGCCATTGGTTTCTATCTCCTGCTGTTCCTGCCGTTCATACTGAATTATAACAGCAACGGATTCCAACGGATGGTAAACCTCTATGCTGAAGCAGGAAGAGCATGGTGGTTCCTGCCTGTCGTCATTCTATTGTTAGCCGGATTGTTCTTCGTCAACCGCTATTTCCAGTTCAAGTATGTTTACGAGGAAATCTCGAAGAAAGGTGAGCAGGCGCTCAAGCACGTATCTAAGTTCGCATTCCTTAACCGCTTCGGACTTATCGGCGAATACTTGAAGATCGAGTTGAAGTCTAACCTTCGTAACAAGACGATGCGTAGCCGTTGCATCATGAGCCTGGCTTTGATTATCATGTTCTCCGGTCTGATTGCCTACACAACCATCTACGACAATGCGATCATGATCAATTTCTGGTGCCTCTATTGCTTCGCCATTTACAGCGTCACCACCCTCATCAAGATTATGGGTCAGGAGGGAAACTACATCGACCTTCTCATGATGCACCGCGAGAACATTATCTATCTGCTGAAGGCCAAGTTCTGGTTCTATAGCTCCGTGCTGCTCATACCGTTCCTGATCATGCTCCCCGCAGTCTTCACAGGCAAGTTCACGCTGCTGATGTTGGTGGCATATATGTTACTGACGGCAGGACTCCTGCACTTCGTCATCTTCCAGTTGGCCGTCTATAACAAACAGACGCTCCCCCTTCAGCAGAAGATGACCGCCAAGGGCAACTTTGAAAATGGTATGCAACTGGTGATTGAACTGATTGCTCTTTTCGGTCCTGGAATCATCGTGGGCGTCGGCTATCTGTTAGTGGGTCTCACTTATACATATCTCTTCATGTGTGTCCTCGGACTGGCCTTCATCGTGACTTATCCGCTGTGGATACGAAACATCTACAAACGCATGATGCAGCGCAGATATGATAACATTGAGGGCTTCAGAACCACTCGTCAGTAACTTTTTCAGAAGAAAATCTCAAAAAAGTTTGGTGGAATGGAAAAAAGTGAGTACCTTTGCACCCGCTAAATAAAAATGATGCACCCGTAGCTCAGTTGGTAGAGCACCTGACTCTTAATCAGGGTGTCCAGGGTTCGAGCCCCTGCGGGTGTACTGAGGAGGCAGGCGACCCTCCTTTCTTTTTGAAATTTTGATGCACCCGTAGCTCAGTTGGTAGAGCACCTGACTCTTAATCAGGGTGTCCAGGGTTCGAGCCCCTGCGGGTGTACAACGCACAAGCGGTTGCCGATATGGCTCAGTTGGTAGAGCAACGCATTCGTAATGCGTAGGTCCCCGGTTCGAGTCCGGGTATCGGCTCAACAGCAATCAGGAAACTTTTTTTGCGGAATGAGCACAGCGGTAGTGCACGGGCTTCCCAAGCCTGGGAGGCGGGTTCGATTCCCGTATTCCGCTCTCGTTTTAGAAACTAATTCCCATAATTATTCGTAATTCCCATAATTATTATGTCGCAGTGTTATTATGGTTAATTACGGCCATTAGTTTCTCTTATATCTATCTTAATTTAAGGGTGTCACCAATCCGGATCTGATAGTCGGGCGTGAGATGATTCATCTTATATAGATTCTTCAACCGTATACCGTACTTCTGCGCTATGCTATACATCGACTCACCATTCCTGACATAATGCAGTCGTCCTTTGTAGTCCTTCGGGGCTTTCTTCTGCTTTTTCTTTAGCCAGATTATCTCTCCTTCCTCCAACTGGTCGCGTTTGTCGCGCTCATTATACTTCGCTATCTTCCTGTAACTGATTCCTATCTCATCGGCAATCGATTTGAAGGTGTCTCCGCGACGTGCTATCAGGTAGTAGTTCTTGTTGAACACCTTAATGGAATGCAGAGGCTGACCATTTAAAGAATTGTCCTTAGTGTGCTCCGACAGGAATTTGTCATAGCCCTTAGCCTTGTCATACTCGTAGAGTTTATACAGTTGTATGATCTCTATCAGTCTGTCGGCATATTGGGGATTGGTGGCATAACCCGCTGCCTTCAGACCGCGCGCCCAACCCTTATAATCGTCTTTCTTCAGTTTGAACAGCGAACTGTATCTTTGTCTGCTGGAAAGAAACTTCGAGTGATCCTCGAATGACTCGTAGGCATTGTCGTATGCCCGGAAACACTCTCCCCGTTCATCATCGTCGTGATATGATTTCCGACCTGTCCAGCCATTACATTTGATGCCGAAATGATTGTTGGCCCTTACAGCCAGTTCGCTCTGGCCCGCACCACTCTCGAAGATTCCTTGGGCAAGGGTTATCGATGCGGGAATGCCGTAGTGCTTCATCTGTTCGATGGCCACATCCTTATACTGGTCAATATACTGCTGATAGGTTTGGTTCCACCGTATCTGTGCAACACAAGTAACAAGTGACAAATGATAAGCGACAAGTATTAATAGAGCTTTTCTCATGTTTCTTACAATTTTGCTGCAAAAATACGAAATTAATATGTATTTATTTTGTTCTGCAACCGATTTTTCGTAACTTTGCCGAAAAATATTGCAATCTATGAAGGAAGTCGAACTGAAATCTGTGATTCAAGAGTGTCAGATGAAGGAACTCACCGCCGAAGAGCAACACCTGATCGAGATGGCTATCGAGGCCACGCAGAGGAGTTATGCCCCCTACTCAAATTTCCATGTCGGGGCTGCCGTCAGACTGGATAACGGCATCGAGGTCATTGGCTGTAACCAGGAGAACGCCGCCTATCCATCCGGTCTCTGTGCCGAGCGCACCGCCCTGTTCTCTGCCGGCGCACAGTATCCCGACATGCCTGTCCGTATGCTGGCGATTGCAGCACGCGGTACCGACGGAGAATTGACCTACGAGCCCACAGGCCCCTGCGGCAGTTGCCGACAGGTCATTATCGAGTCCGAGACGCGCGCCAAGACTCCCATCCGTATTCTCTTGTATGGAAGGAGATGTGTGTATGTGATTGATGGTATTAGGAAACTGATGCCGCTCACCTTCTCTGACTTCTAATAGCATCCCAGTCCCTGCGCCGTCGACAGCGAGTCGAGGTGGAAGTCGTAGATGAGGTTTTCCTCATCAATCAGCACAAAGTGTTGCTTTCCCTGTATGGAGTCTTTGGGCGTTTCCCAAAGAATCTGTTCGAAATGCAGCGAATCGTCCGTCACGGCCGGCGTGCGCATCAAGCACAGGCGGAAGTCGTAGTTGAACGGCACTTCCTCGCTCCCGGACACACCCATCACCACATCCTCGTCGTAGCCTGTCATGATCGATCCTACACACGACAGTCTCTGCAGAGGTATGTCTGTCTCATCATAGCGGTTACTGAATCGGAAAGCAGCCCCACGGCTGGCCGTGAAGGGATAGAACTGCGCAAAGGTGCAGTAGCTGATATCGGCTATGCCGCCCACCACAGAGATACAATCACCACCGGTGTTCGTCAGCTGACAATGGTCGAGGATGATATAGGCATTATAGGCCTCAAGACCGGTTTCCTCACAGTTGTGGATGATGCATTCGGTCATAGATAGGCGGGGAGAAGAAGGGAGATTAGGGATAGTAGGGTCATTAGGGATAGTAGGGGCGATGGCGGCTGAATCGCAGACGATGCCCTTCAAAGGGTTGCGGATCTCCGTACGAAGCATCGTGTTGCCAGTAGAGGTCTCATAGAGATGGACACCGTTCCATTGTCCGCTCACACGGTCGTACGGCAGATAGTCGAACATATCATCAAGCCTGTCGCCCCGCAACACGCAATCCTCTGTATGCAGCGAGCCATAGACCAGCAATCCGGAACCGTCATGGAAATACAGACAGGTATTGCGGATGCTCAGCTTCACACCTTCTTCCACCTTCAAATCACCGAAAATAACAATCGGCAGTTCCGACTCTATCAGTGTGTCCTTCGTAATAACGGGCGAATACAGCTTCTTAGCGTCCCACGACCACGCCTGCAGACATACTTTCTGTTCTACACCACTCTCCAACTGAAACAGCAGGTCGTCCTCCACCAGCACCGGAGTTCTCTGTCCATTCTCTGCAGCAGTTAGCTCCACAAACACTAGGATGCTGTCGTTCCGACGGATCTCAACGTCTGAGGTCTGAGAACCGTTGGAGTTATCGAGGTAGATACCATCCACATTCACCCTGAAACCCGTCTGGTTGCCACGTCTCAACCTCACACCCTGTACCCGGATGCCTGTATCGTTCTCATTATGCACCCAAAACGTATAGGTCGATGACGGCGTACGGCTGAATACCGTATCCATCTTCAGCGTGTCCTCTGGAAAGGTCAGTCTTAGGCCTGTGCTCGTCGAGAAGTTGGCATCATCACCACAAGCCACGACCGCCAATAATATCGTTAGAAAATAAAAAGTCCGTTTCATTGTATTGATAAAACGGACTTTTCTTCAATTTATTGCATGACAGTGATTACTTTCCGAAGTACCTCTTCAACAATCCAGCGAAGCCTGCACCGTGACGGGCCTCATCCTTAGCCATCTCGTGAACTGTGTCGTGGATAGCATCAAAACCTGCAGCCTTTGCATTCTTGGCGATACGAAACTTATCCTCGCATGCACCAGCCTCGGCAGCAGCACGCTTCTCCAAGTTGGTCTTTGTGTCCCAAACGCACTCACCCAGTAGCTCAGCGAAACGGCTTGCATGATCAGCCTCCTCAAATGCATAGCGCTTGAAGGCCTCTGCTATCTCGGGATAACCCTCACGGTCTGCCTGACGGGCCATTGCCAAATACATACCAACTTCACCACACTCACCGTTGAAGTGATTGCGCAGGTCCTGAATCATCTCCTCACTCACTCCCTCAGGCTTGCCGTCACCAATCTTGTGAACGGTAGCATAAGTCATATCGGCATCATCTTTGAGTTCTGAGAACTTTGAGGCGGGAGCCTTACAGATTGGACACTTCTCAGGAGCAGCATCGCCTTCGTAGATATATCCACAAACGGCGCAAATAAACTTTTTCTTCATAATCGTATTTGTCTTTTTAGTTATTAAAATGTGAATATTGCGTTAGTTTTAAACTTACGTCTGCAAATATACGCATTTTCTTCATACCTGACAAATAATTCGCCCTAATAATCTTTAATTTATACAATGTCTAAATGAAATCGACACAGAAGTGCTACATATAGTACTTGCGGTCGAGCTTGCCATTATAAGTACGTGCGACAGAGGCAACCTGCTCGTAGTGAATGGGCACCTTGTAAGGTTCCAGACGGGCAGCAAGATGACGTGCCAACGAACGTTTGTCGAAAGGAGTATCAGGTTTCATCACCACAAGCAACTTCAGGGCCATACCCATGACGGGATGATCGGCAGCGATGCAGATGCAATCGGTGACCCCGGGAAACTCCATCGCAGCGTCCTCGACCTCTGTGGGCGGCACCTTATAGCCTCCTACATTGATAACATCGTTCTCACGACCAAGTATATGTAGCATGCCCTCATCATCGATACAACCGTAGTCCGACATATATACGGTGCCATTGCTGAGGACGCCAGCGGTAAGTGCCTCATCGCCGAGATAACCGCTCATCAGCGTGTCACCCTGACAGGCAATCTTCCCCTCTGGTGTGATCATCACCTTGGAATGGGGCATGGGACGCCCAAGACATCCTGCAAGACAGCGGCCGTCGTTATAATTGTAGGTGGCGATGATACCCGTCTCGGTGGAGGCGTAGGTGTTATAGAGTCTTGTGTGTGGCAGAAATTCGCAGAGATGAAGCATGTCGGCATGCGACAGGGGCGCGCCCCCACTCTCCACAAAGTCGAGACGGTCGGCCAATGCCGCAAAACGCTTGGCATCGAAAGCGAGAAGGTAACGGATGTTGGCCGGCACGAAGAACGTAGCATAGCGTCCCTCCTGACGGAAAGCATCGAAGAAGGCGCCTGCATCTTTCAGACCATCGAGGATATGGAGGGTGGCGCCGAGGATGATGACGGGCCAAGTCTTGGAAAGACTGCCGATATGGTTGAGCGGGCCATGGACTACAAAGGTGAGCTCATGGGTAAAACCTTGTCCGGCGATCAGATTTTCAGCATCAGCTATCATCGCCTCGTGACTGATAAGGACACCTTTCGAACGTCCTGTCGTACCTGTGGTATAGAGCACATCGGCAGCATCGACACTCACAGGACAGGCTGCCAGACGATCGGACACCTCGCTATACAGTCCTTCCGGCATACCCTTCTCCAGTGGCGCTGCTACACTACCGGCCAGATGGATGGCAAGGTAGGTGACCAAGAAGTCTATGGTCTGGGAAGTGCGGAAGGCGATTATCTGACCGGCGGGAAGTGTGGCGGCCTGCTGCTGCACCATCTGCCACAGACGGGCATACGAGCATGACTCTCCACCACAAACGACAGCGGTCTTCTCTGGATAGCGCAGGGCATTCTGCTGGAGATAGTCAACCAGTCTCATCGTGCAGCGAGTTTGCGTTCTACCATAGCTACGATACTGTCGAGTGAACGGAGGTTACGGGGTGTGGCATCGGTGGCCTCAAGGGTGATGCTGTAGGTGTCGGAGAGCAGCATGAGGATGGTGGTCACACCCAGGGAGTCGAGTTCAGCGAAGAGGAAGTCGCTGTCGAAATCGACCAATGGCAGAGCATCTTCAAGTAGTTGACGGATCTGTTCTTTCATTTAAAAAATATTGAAAATTGAAATTTAACTTTTAAATAATTTGCGATAGCGCACCAGCCAGCGGAACATGAGTGGCGGTATGAGGAATGCCATGAGTACCACGGAGAACATGCCCACAATGGTGACCTCGGCCAACGAGTGGAGGGCAGGATGGCGTGCCACGATGAGCGAGCCGATGCCTATGAACATGATGAGGGCCGAGAGCAGGATGGCCCGACGGTAGGATGCGAGTATCGGCCGACGGTGGGTGTACTCGTAGACGGCCCCTTCGGTCATGAAGATGGTATAGTCGTCACCCTGTCCGAAGATGAACGTGGCGAGGATGATGTTGACGATGTTGAACTGTATGCCGAGCAGCACCATGATGCCGAGGATCCAGAGCCAGCTGAGTGCCATTGGCAGGAACGAGAGCATCGCTAGGGGCAGGCTTCGGAAAGACACCCACAGGAAAAGGAACACGATGACGGCACAGGCCCAGCCAATATAGTTGAAGTCGTCAGAGAGACCGTTGACGAGGGTGCTGTTCAGACCCTTCATGTCGATATTCTGTGCCAACAGCGAGGGTGGCAGCGCCTGGAAGTGGTCTAACGGCTGTGGCTCGTAGTCGGCAGAGAGTATGGCCAGGAAATCGTCGAAAGATCCTTCGGCAAAACCTGCACGGGCGGCCTCCTGAGGGAGCGTCTCTGAGAGATGGTCACGATGGCGAGAAGTCCACTCACGCCAAAGCGCCAGACGACGCGACTGCTCATCGGCGGAAAGCAGGAAATGGGGATCGTCGGTGGTCTGTCCCATCCCTGAGAACTGCGCCATGTCGGCCTGCTGCTCAGCTGTCATATAGTTGATGTGGTTCATGTCGGCATCAAAGGAGGTGCGCAGGCTGAAGAAGCCGAAGATGAGCGTCAGCAGAGCCACGAGCGACAGAAGCCAGGGAGAGAGGGATTTTAGGGATGGTAGGGAAATTTGGAATGGTAGGGGTTTTAGGGATCTTTGAGGGAGGATCTTTACAAAATGGGGCAGCCAAAGGAGGGTGAACAGGATGGTGCCGATAAGAAGGAAGGAACTGAAGAGCCCCAGGTCGCGAAGGGCTACGGACTGCAGAGGTACTAATGCCAGAAAGGCGCCTACAGTGGTGACGTTGCCAACGACAAGAGGCTTTGAGATTTCACGGAGAGTCTGTCGTACGTCAGGGGTATGGGAGAGGTGTGATATCAGGTGAAGGGGATAGTTGACGGCGATGCCCACGATGACAGAGGAGATGCCGATGACGATGAGCGACACTTCCCGATGGACGAGTGACAGAGCCGCCAGGGCAAAGAGCCAGCCCCAGCCGATGGAGAGGGCTATCAGGAGGATGTTGCGCAGGTTACGGATGGAGAACCAGAGCAACAGCAGTATCAGTACGACTGCGATGGATATGGAGAGTAGACTGTCTGACTTGATCTGACGGGCATTGCCGACGGCGATGACAGGACCCCCGGTAAAGTGAACAGCGACGAGTGACGATTGCTGAGCGTTGATTGACGAGTCTGCAGCAGTGGTCAGGAGGTCAAGGAGACGGGCGTTGTTCTCTGTCTCTCCAGAACCGAAGGGGCTGTCGAGGGTGACGACGGCCCGCTGCATGTCGGCGGTGAAGATATAACCGTCGTAGAGCGTGAACTGGGAAGAGCGGTCAAGAAGGTCTGCGGCTTGGGAGGTGACAGGTGTAAAGAGATGGAGGGGATCATGGATAATGTCGCCAGCCATCATACTACCGGTAAAAGTCATCAGAGCCTCATAGTCCTCCTGAAGCCGGGAAGCAACACTGCCGTCAATACTCAGTATACTGTCCATGCGCTGATAATCCTCTTCCATCAGGAAATAGGGAATATGGCTGTAGATGAATTCCGACATCTCATCGGCCTGCGACAGGTCGGTCTGATACGTGAGGTTCTGCACAAGACGGGCCGTATCGGTATCCTCAAGCGTGGCGACGAAACGTTCTATAGCCTCGGTCATGACATCTGGGTCAGCTTTCGTGGAGTCACGGAATTGGAAGACGGCCACGATACGTTCGGCACCGGAAATCTCCTGAAACAGTTTCAGTTGCTCCTGATGCTGCTCGTCAAGGGGCAGGAAGTCTGTAATGTCTTCCTTGAAACTGAGACGCAGATCGAGGGTCATCAACAGGGCGGTGGCCAGCAGGCAGGAGGACAGGCAGAGCATCCGCCGCTCCCGCATCCAATCATACCATCTGAGTATCCACTTCATATTCGCTCCACAGGATTGGAATAGATGCTCAAGAAGATATCCTTCAAATGGTCGAGGTCGCAGTCGTCATATCTGTCAAGATGACTCTGGCGACGGAGGAAAGCCTCCCGCTGCTCCTTGGTATAGAACGACTGGAAAGCCTTGCTGCCATAACGGATATCGTGGGCGATATAGTTGTTGGGCCACAGACGATAGGCGGGTATAATACGGCTGTCGATGAGCTGAGCCACTGCCTTATGATACTCGTTGTTAGTCAGGTGGTCGTACTGCATCAGTTCGTCCTCGGTAATAGGTTCACAGAGTTCGAAGTGCACCCTGCCCTTGCGTTGCAGCAGACCCGTGAGAATGCTGTTCAGATCCTCGCCAGGCTTCTTGATATACTTCGTATACTGCGACTGGTAGAGTTCGATGGCTTTGAGGATGTCGCACGACTCCCACTCGTAACTCACGGCCACCGGCACGATGTTCAGTTCCGAGAGGGCCTGTATCTTGTCGTCAGGACGGCTCATGCAGAACATCTTGATGATACCCTGGTCTGTGGAGTCGATACCGTCTTTGGTGCGTCCGTTGCGCTGGGCGATCCACACGCTCTGCTTCTTCTCCTGGATGGCATAGCGGATATACTCGGAGAGATGGAGCGAGTTGCGGTAGAAGTCCTTGAGACTGCCACCGGGGCGTTCCACCTTGAACATCTTGTTGCACTTGCCGATGTCGATGACCAGCTGACTCGACATGAGGTTGGCGCCGAAGGTAATCTCCGTCGTATCGAAATCCTTCGTCAACAGGAAATACTGCAACAGGCTGGCGTCGAGCATGATATCGCGATGGTTACTGACATAGAGGTATTGTCTGTTAGGACGCAGCCTTTCGATGCCGGAACAGGTGAACTCGCTGATGCTCTCCTCGATGACACGCTCGTTGACGCGGGACATGGTCTGCGACTGGAATTCGTACACGTTCTTGTAGTTGGCGATGCGCTGGCGCACCTCCTCCAAAGGCTCACCCGGATAAACAAACGAGGCGAGGATGGGAAAGGAACTGCTGTTGGCGATGCGCTGCATGGCTTCAGGGAACTCTTCAGCATTGTACGGCCGGATGTCGTCGAACTGAGATTCTTTCATATATCGTTTTTATTATTGTAGTGACAAGTAAGAGTTAAACAACTGGTCCACCCAGTTCAAGAAAGCCTGTCGCCATTGACGACTCTCATGAGTACCCTTTTCATCGGAGACTCCAAAGCCATGACCGCCCGTCTGGTACTGCAGATAGACATGCGGCACATGCTGGGCCTGCAAAGCGGAGTCGAGGAGTACGGAGTTGTGGTAATCCACCACAGGATCGTCCTTACAGTTCACGAGGAACACAGGCGGACAATCCTTTGGCACGTGCTGCTCCAGCGACAACTTGTCGCAGAGCTGCCGGTCACCTACCCGGTCCTCGCCCAACAGCGCCCTTCTGGAACGCTTATGGACACAAGGCTTCGACATAGTGACAACTGGATAGACCGGCACCACGAATGCAGGCCGTTCCTGAGGACTGAGCAATTCGGCTGCCGACATCACGAGATGACCACCGGCAGAGAATCCCATCGCACCCACCATCGCAGGGTCGATGCCAAACTCTTCAGCATGACTTCGCACATACGAGAGCGCCTGCTGCAGGTCGTCCTGAGGATCAGGATAACGATTGCCCCTGAAAATATAGCGGTAACGTAAGATGAATGCAGGCACGTAGGCAGTACGGTAGCGCAATACGAAGGCAGAGATGCCATTCTGCTGCAGCCATCGAGCCACATCATGACCCTCCGTCTCGATGTCGTGCCAGAAATAACTGCCGCCGGGACACACCACAACAGCCTTATTGCCTGTACCCTCCACAAGATAGGGTGTCAGTTCTACTTTCTCCCCATCGGGTGTATTCTCCCAGATATTAATCTGGGCCGATACATGCACAGAACACACCAGCCCAACCACCACAGCAGCCAATACCTTACTATTCTTTTTCACTATAATCTGTTCAATTGATTGATGATATGGTTCAAACCTAATATGGCCTCACAGGTGTTGATGGCAGTCAGGGGGACGCCACAGAACCCGTGCAGGTTGTTGTTCTGCCCCGTCAGGAGCAGGTTACTGATCTTGGTCACTACAGGCAACTGCGAGAGGGTGATATTACGGCAGTCCTTGCTGAAGCCACAGATGGAGCCCTCCTTCACGCCGTAGAAGTCGCGTATGGTCAGAGGCGACGAGGTATTCACTTCCTCGATAGCCTCACAGAAGCCCGGATGCAGCTCCTCCACCATCGCCAGCAGTTCCGCGGCACGTGACTGTTTCCACCGGTTGTAATCCTCGCCACGACGGCCTACAGTCGTATGTTCCCATTGTCGCACCATGTCAAAATGCATCGGAGCCGTCACCAGCACCTTGTTTGACCATGCCCCCTGATTCTCCTCTGGCGGTGTCATCATCAGGAAGCCCATCGGCCAGAGCCGGTCGTCACGGCAGAAGTTCCAGATATCCTCATAGCGTGACATATAGTACTCCGAGTGGTTGATATACGGGAAGCTGTTATCTTTCATCTTGATATAGAGCGAGAAGGCGGAATAGCTGTTTGGAATCTCGTTCATTCGGTCGCGGAAGGCCTTGGGGAAGGCGTGTTCGTCCATCAGTTTCAGCAGCGTACAGGGATGGATGGCGGAGATGTACCAGTCGGCTTCATACTGACGACCCTGACGGGTTCTCACATAGTCCACCTGACGGTTGTTCACCTCTACCCACGCCACGCCGTCGCCTGTCACCACCTCACCGCCATGTTCCCTGATGACATCGGCCAACAGGTCGGCAAAATGGCTGCTGCCCCCCACGAACCGACTGGCACCGTTGATATAGAGCACGCTGATCACGGCATGCACGTATGCTGGCGTATGCCCTCCCCTTCCTCCGTATAGCGGGTTCATATAGGCCACCACGCTGCGCAGTCTCTTGTCTTGGATATATCGGGCAATGAAGTCGTCAGCTGCCATGAGGAAGCTTTCTGAGTGGCTGAACAGGTCATTGCGCATCGGACGGAGATAGAACAGATCCAGCTCCTCGGTCAGGGCGAAGAGAGCCTCCACGTAGCGCTTCAGGTTCTCTCGTTCATGAGGGAAGATCCTGGCCAACGACTCAACAAAGTTCTCTTTACCTTTTGCGATGGCATAACGCTGGTGGTCCTCAGAGAAATAGAGCATATCGGTACAATCCTCATCCACCTCGCGCAAGTTCACCTTGTCGGCGATGCCCAGATAGCGGCAGATACGCCAGACATTTCCGCCTGGCTGCATGCCGCCGACCACGTGCATGCCAGTATCGAATGTCTCACCAAAGCGGGTGAACGTCTGCAGACCGCCGCCGATGGTAGCGTTCTTCTCCAGCACCGTCACGTGCTTGCCCTCCTTCGACAGGATTGCTCCACAGAACAGTCCGCCGAGGCCCCCTCCGATAATGATTACTTTATCCATTGTCTATTTTTAAAGGTCCCAGGATTTCGGTACAGGTGACGATGGTGCCCACCATCACGCCGAGTATGCCATGAGAGTTGATATTCTGACCTGTCTGGAGCACGTTCGGCACACGTGTACGGTGAGGCACACGGCAGGCAGCCCCCAACGACACATCCTTCGCGATACCATACATCGAGCCCCCTTCGGTGCCCGTATAGTCGAGATAGGTCAGCGGCGTGGAGGTATAATAGTCCGTTATCTGACCGTGCAGTTCGGGAAACTCACGTTCCAGCGTCGTTATCAGTCGCTTTGCCTTCTCGTGCTTGAAAGCCTCGTAGTCGTCTCCGCGATGACCCACGCGAGTGCCTTTCCATTTCTCCACATCGGCCATCTGCATGTACGACAGTATCACACCCGTCCTGGCAAACTGCGGCTGCGGCTCGTGGCAGAGGTGCATATAGAGATAGCCCTTCGGCCAGGACGCGTCATCATAGTGTTCGCAGCCCCACGGCGAGTCCTGCAGATAGCCGTAGAAGTTGGCGTTCATATAGGGCACCGTGTTCTCCTTGAAGCGCAGATACACGGAGAATCCGCCCACCGTCTGCGGAATGGCGTTGATGCGCTTCCGGAAGGCAGGTCGTATCAGGTTTGTGTCGAGCAGTTCCAGCGTTCGCATCGGATGGGTATCGGAGATCACGATGTCGGCCTCCAACAGCACCTCCCCGTTCACTTCCACACCCGTGGCATGCGTCTCGTCGCAGACAATCTTCGTGGCCTTGCTTCGGGTAAGGACTTTTCCGTTATAACGTTCTATCGTGCTGACGAGGGAGTTGGCCACCCGGTCGCTGCCTCCCACGATACGATAGGCACTTTGGTTGTAGAAGTCCATGATGAAGGCGTGCGTGGAGAATGGCGTCTTGTCTTTCTCGGCGGCATAGAGGGGCAGATTGCCCACCAGCACCTTCGCCAGAAGGGGGTCGCTGATCACCTCGTCGATCACCTCGTTGATGGTGCGCAGCTGGTATTCCATATTGACGGCCTTGTCGGTCTCCACGTTCTTCAGCGAGTGGAGGGAGGAGGCACTGGCCACCTTGTCCACCAGGTCGAAATAGCGCACGAGATTGTCACGCTGGGCAGGGAAATACTGGCTCATCTGCTCGATGAAAGGCTCGCGGCCGTTGGCGAAGCCGAAGTGTTGTCCACAGAGCGACACCACGTCATAGCCCGTCGGATCGAGCTGCGAGAGGGTGATGTCGGGCTTCACCTCGAGGAAGCTGAGCAGACGGTCGAGCGTCTGTCCTTCGCTGGCGCTACCGATGAAGTGCATGCCCGTCTCGAACTTTCCGCCTCGGCGGGAGAAGCACTGGAGGCATCCGCCCACCTGCGCCCCCTGCTCCAGAACGGTCACACGGTAGCCCTGCCGCGCCAGGATGACGCCGCAGGAGAGACCTCCCAGTCCGCTGCCTATGATGATGACCTTCTTCATACGTTCTGCTCTATCTCGTTGGCCATAGCCTCGTATCTCGCAATATAACGGCGGCGCATCTCACGCGCCTGGATCTTGATGGGACCCATCGCCTGGAGTGCCTCCCGGCTGACGGGCTCGCCCACTTCTATATGTACAGGACCCTTGTGCAGGGTGTATGTCTTCTTCTTCAGGATCTTGCCGGGTCCGTAGAGGCACATGGGCAGGATGTCCACGTCCAACTGCTCGGCCAGCCAAAAGGCGCCCTGGTGGAAACGGCCTATCTGACAGTCCTTCGAACGGGTGCCCTCGGGATAGATGGCTATCGAGTAGCCACGCTCCACGAGCGACCTGAGCTTTGGCAGAAGCTCCTCGATGCCCTCACGCACGGGATAATATTCGGCATTGCGTATCAACAGACCGTAGGAGGGATTGTTCCACACCCAGTCGTTGGTCAGGAAAATGATATCGGGCGTGAAAATCAGCTGACAGAACAGGTCGAGGTGCGACTGGTGGTTGCAGATGACCACCCTCGGGCGGTCGAACTTGACGCCCTCGCTCACGGCATAGGAAAATTTCACGCCGGGGATGCCGTGCGTCATCATCACGAACCGCGAGGCGCGGTACATCAGCGTGTGCAGGTTACGACGCTTCTGCTCCGTCATCCGCCCCACCTTCAGGTAGATCCACACGGCAGGCTTCACCACCACGAACATGAAGAAGAGGAAGAACAGCAGGGCATAGATGGTGCGCACGTATTTCATCAGCCACCGCCAGAGACGCAGCGGCAGGCCGTAGACCACAGCCAGGAAGCAGAGCACCGTGTTCAGCACCGTGATTCGGGCAAAGTCCTTACCCGGACGGAAATGGCTCACGCGCTCCTCACGGGGCGGATAATAGACATTAATGGGCACCGGCACCAGCTCCACACCGTGCCAGGAGGCAAACACCAGCAGTTCCAGCTCCGCCTCATAGCGCGAGGTGAGCAGACTCAGGCCGTAGAGCTTCTTCAGCGGATAAAGCCGATAGCCCGTCTGCGTATCGTCGAGCCGACAGCCCGTCTGCACCCACAGCCAGAAATTCGAGAACCGGTTGGCAAAACTGCTGCCCTTCGACCGTTCGGCACCGTCCATGATACGGCTGCCGAGGATCAACGCGCCCGGATGCTCCTGATTGGCCTGCAACATCGTGGCGATGTCCTCGGGATAGTGCTGGCCGTCGCCGTCGAGGGTGATGGCATAGGCAAACCCCATCGCGATAGCCTTACGGAAACCAGCCTTCAGAGCGGCACCCTTACCCTTGTTGCGGTCTAGCGTCACCACC
>JAEEGJ010006107.1_pt1 | contig 36634 bp, 33 predicted proteins | sample 8958761 | NCBI WGS metagenome assembly JAEEGJ01 (sample SAMN16246546, study PRJNA631951) | gut metagenome | biome: gut microbiome; feature: rumen; material: RS-attached | host: Bos | place: Iran: Karaj | collected 2018-10
ACTCCTGACCGGGAACCAGCTCTGCGCTGTACCAACCGGGCAGATTTGACTTGTTGGGGCTGTCGGGGAACTTCTGTGTCTCCAGGCAGCAACCGGTACGCTGCTCCATCTTGTTGCCCTGCTTGTCAAGACCTGAACCGTCCAGGAAGTTACCTGAATAGAACTGGATACCCGGCTCGTTGGTATAAACCTCAACGTAGATACCGGTGATGGGGCTGTAAAGCTTGGCGGCGCACTTGGTATCGTCACACTTTGTGTTCAGAACCCAGTTGTGGTCATAGCCGTTACCGTTCTTAAGCTGCTCGTAAGCGTAGTTGTTGATCTCCTTGCCGATGGCCTTGCCCTTGGTGAAATCCATGGGAGTGCCTGCTACCGGCAGAATCTCGCCTGTGGTCATGTAAGTGCTGTCGCAGGGAGTGAAGTTGTCGGCATTCAGGGTGAGGATGTGGTTTGTAACGGGGATTGAGTGGTCACCGTTCAGGTTGAAGTAACTGTGGTTGGTCATGTTGATCACAGTCTTCTTGTCGGTGGTAGCCTTCCATACAATGTCGATGGCATTGTTCTTGGTCAGGGTGTAGGTTACGGTAGCAACAACGTTACCGGGGAATCCGGCCTCGCCGTCAGCTGAGTTCATCACCAGGGTGATAGAGCTCTTCTTAACCTCCTTTACGTCCCATACCAGGTTCTGCCAGCCCAGGGGCTCGGGCTCCAGAGTGCAACCGCCGTGCAGGCAGTGGCCGAAATTGTTCTGCGGCAGCTGATATGTCGTGCCGTCCAGAGTGATCTGTCCCTGGTTGATACGGTTGGCGTAACGACCTACGGTTGAACCGAAGTCGCTGGCCTGAGTCGTATAGTCCTTAATGTTCTTGAAGCCGATGACAGCATCCTGCTTGTTGCCGTTCTTATCGGGAACCATGATGGCAACGATACGTGCGCCGAAGTTTGTAACCCAAACCTCTGCACCCTTTGAATTGGTCAGTTTGTACAGGTCAGTCTGCTTACCTGTAAACTCCATCTGGAAGTCGGCCTTGTTCAGAACCGGAGCCTCCTGCTCCTGTGAGCATGCTGCCAGGGCAAGCACACCGGCCACGAGAGCGATAAAACTTGATTTTCTCATTGTTTTGGTTATTTAGTGATTAATGAATTATTGCAGTTTTTTGGAGCCGTCGCCTATGGTGACGCTGTAAACCTCGGGTACTATCCCGTATTTGCGTGCATACTCGCGCTTGGCTTTTGAAACGAACTTGTCACAGATTGTGTCACGAACCAGGTTGATGGTGCATCCGCCGAAACCTCCGCCCATCACACGGCTTCCCGTAACGCCGCACTCCTGAGCAGTCTCCACCAGAAAATCCAGCTCGGGGCAACTTACGGTATAGTCATGGCTGAGGCCCCAATGGGTCTCGTACATCTTCCGGCCTACGGTCTCGTAGTCATTCTCCTCAAGGGCTTTACAAACGGCCAGGACACGCTCTTTCTCATCAAGGACGTATTTGGCCCGGAGGTAGTCCTCCTCTTTCAGGTCACCCTTTACGGCGTCAAGCATCTGGTAGTTGGCATCACGCAGGGTCTCCACGCCGCCAAACTCGCGGTTCATCAGGGCTACGGCTTTCTCGCAACTCTCGCGGCGCTCGTTGTATTCGTTGCCCAGAGAGTGCTTGACCATCGAGTTTATCAGGATAAGTTTGTAACCGTCAGGATTGAAGGGGAAATACTCATACTCCAGTGAACGGCAGTCCAGACGGATAAGGCATCCCTCACGTCCGAATACCGATGCGAACTGGTCCATGATTCCGCATTTCACACCGCAATAGTTGTGCTCGGTAGCCTGTCCTATCTTGGCCAGTTCGAACTTGTCTACACGGCCGTCGGCGAACATTGTGTTAAGCGCAAAGGCGAACACGCTTTCAAGTGCGGCCGATGAAGACATGCCGGCTCCTGCCGGAACATCACCTGTTATTGCTGCGTTGAATCCGCCCAGAGCCACACCGTGCTTTTCCAGTTCCTTGCACACGCCGAAAATATAACACGCCCAATGTTCCTCGGGTTTGGAGGTGTCATCGAGCGTGAATTCTACGTAGGGATGTGCTTTCTGGTCAAGCGCCAGGAGACAGACCTTGCGGGATCCGTTGCGGTAAATCTCAATGGTAACGCCTTTGTCCACAGCACCCGGAAAGACGAACCCGCCGTTATAGTCGGTGTGCTCGCCTATCAGGTTGATGCGTCCCGGCGAAAAGTATAGGTCACCGCTTGTGCCGAACTGCTGGCGGAACCTGTTTCTCAGAATGGTTGTGTCCATTATTGGGGATTATTCCACTCCGAAACGATAGATTGTTGTCTGTGTGTAGACCTCTCCCGGATTCAGGACTGTAGTCGGGAAGTAGGGACGGTTGGGGCTGTCGGGGAAGTGCTCTGCCTCAAAGCAGATGGCACAACGCTTGGGCAGTGTTGAACCGTGGGCGCATGTGCTGCCGCTGCACCAGTTGCCTGAGTAGCACTGGACACCGGGCTCGGTGGTGTAGCACTCCAGGGTACGGCCGCTGGCAGGGTCAACGCACTTTACGGCGAAACTCAGTTCTCCCGGTTCGCGCTTGTTGAGAACCCAGCAGTGGTCATAGCCGTTGCCGTTCTTGGTCTGTATACCCTCCTCGATGCGGTCACCGACTCTGTGCGGGGTGCGGAAATCAAACGGAGTTCCCTCAACCTCGTCGATAGTGCCCAGAGGAATGGCGGTATTGTCGATTGGAATATAATGATCGGCGTTGATGGTCATCTGATAGTCCAGAACCGTGAGAGGGTTCTTCTTCATGCCGTTCAGTGTAAAGTAGGCATGGTTGGTAAGACATACCACGGTTTTCTTATCAGTTGTGGCCTCATACTCAATGACAAGTTCATTGTCATCGGTCAGGCGATATGTTACGTTTACGTCAAGGTTGCCGGGGAAACCCTCCTCGCCGTCCTTGCACAGGTAATGCAGCTTGATTGTCTGGGCATCGGTCTGCTCGGCGTCAAAGATACGCTTGTGGAAACCGGTGGGACCTCCGTGAAGGCTGTTGGGATCGTTGTTGATGGCCAGTGTGTACTGCTTGCCGTCCAGTGTGAACTTTCCGTTGGCAATGCGGTTGCCGTAACGTCCGATGAGTACGCTCAGGTAAGTCTCCTCACTCTCCATCACGTGCTTGATGCTGTCATGACCCCAAACGACGCTTTCCATCTTGCCACCCCGGTCAGGCATCATTACGGCGCACAGGGCACCTGCAAAATTGGTTACGGCTATCTCGGCCCCCTTCTTGTTGCGGAGTATGTAAAGATCTGTCTTCTTACCCTCTACTGTTGCCTGGAAATCCTCCCTCTTGAGGCCGGCCAGATTGTCTTTAACAAAGAAATCGCTCATATAGTATAATTGGCTTATTTTGGTTATTAAAATAAAACACGCAAATTAAGCCAATTTCAGATACTATTCCAAGCGATTCAGGTTAAAATTTCAGCCCTGTATGTAGAAATCGGGCATGGTGAGCAGGTCGGCAACCACGAATGTGCTTCCGCCTACGAATATCAGGTCTTCGGCCGATGCTTCATTCTGCGCCGTGCTTACAGCCTGGGCTACGGTACGGAATACTCTGCCGGTCAGTCCTGCCTGTTTTGCAAGATCTCTCAGAGTGCTCGCGTCAAGTGCTCTCTGGACCGAAGCCTGGGTAAAGTAGTAGAGCGCGTTTTTGGGCATGAGAGCCAGGACGTCGGACACATCCTTGTCGTTTACCATGCCCATTACAATGCGCAGCTGGCCGAATCCCGGCTTTGTGGAGAGTTCCTCCAGATGCTTTGCAATGTATTTCAGGCCGTGGCTGTTGTGGCCGGTGTCACAGATGATGTCAGGCTTTTTGCCCACTCTCTGCCAGCGTCCGCGCAGTCCTGTCATGCGGCATACATCCTTGAAGCCTTTCCTTATGGCTGCTTCCGGGATACTGAATTTATGTCGCTTCAGTTCTTCAACGGCTGTCAGAATGGTATTGGCGTTGTTCTGCTGGCACATTCCTGCCAGTCCGCTCTCCAGCGCGGGCAGGGCGGCTGTCTCATAAACGACCTTTGACGGATTTACGTATTTATGCGAAATTATCTTACAATCATCCTGTGCAAAGATAACCTTGGCTCCAACCTCCTCGGCCTTGCGTGTGAATACTTCGCGGGTTATCTCGTTGTGCTCGCCAATGATTACGGGAACGTTTTTCTTGATAATGCCGGCCTTCTCATAGGCTATCTGCTGCAGTGTGTCGCCCAGGAACTTCATGTGGTCATAACCGATATTGGTGATGACTGACAGGACGGGTTTGATGATATTGGTGCAGTCCATTCGGCCACCCAGGCCTGTCTCAATCACGGCTACATCAACCTCCTGTTCGGCGAACCAGCTGAATGCCATTGCGGTTGTCACCTCAAAGAATGAGGGATGCAACGGCTCCAGGAACTCGCGGTTCCTGTCAATGAAGTTTACAACGAACTCGGGGCTTACGGGTTTTCCGTTCACTCTGATGCGCTCGCGGAAATCGGTAAGATGGGGTGATGTGTAAAGACCTGTCTTAAGGCCCGATGCCTGCAGGATGGCGGCCAGGGTGTGCGATACGCTGCCCTTGCCGTTGGTGCCGGCTACGTGTATGGTCTTGAAAAGTTTGTGGGGGCATCCCAGGTGACGGTCAATGGTCACCGTGTTGTAAAGGCCTTCCTTATATGCCTCCTGGCCTACGTTCTGGAAAAGGGGTGTCTGTGTGTAGAGATACTCTACAGCTTCTTGGTAATTCATTTAGTCAAAATAACTACGGAACTTACGGAAAAGTTTTTCTTTGATGGAAGGGGTGGGCTGGAAGTGGTCCGATGTCTGGAACTTCTCCATGGCGGCCTTCTCATCTTTGGACATTGTTTCCGGTATATATACGCTTACGTTTACGATCATGTCGCCGCGGCGGCTGGAGTTGAGCTCGGGCAGGCCCTTGCCGCGCAGACGCAGCATCTTGCCGGGCTGGGTGCCGGGTTCTATCTTGAGCTTGACTGCACCGTCCAGTGTGGGTATCTCGATGGCTCCGCCAAGTGCGGCCTGAGGTACCGTGAGCAGCAGGTTGTAGACCAGGTCGTTCTCATCACGTACCAGGTCCTTGTGCGGAATCTCCTCAATCAGTACAAGCAGGTTACCGTTGTAGCCGTTGTGCTTTCCGGCATTACCCTTGCCCTCTACGGAGAGCTGCATGCCTTCGGCTACACCGGCGGGTATGTTGATCTCGACTATCTCCTCGCCGTATACCACGCCGTCGCCGCTGCAGTGCGGACAACGGTCCTTGATGATCTTGCCTTCACCGCCGCAACGGGGGCAGACGGTCTGTGTCTGGACCATGCCGAAGAAACTCTGCTGGGTGCGCATTACCACACCTGAACCGTGGCAGTCGGGACATGTCTCGGCTGCTGATCCGTCCTTTGCTCCGGTACCCTTGCAGTGCTGGCAGGGAACCAGTTTCTTGAGTTTGAACTTCTTGGTTACGCCGGTGTTTATCTCCTCAAGTGTCAGTGCCACCTTAACCCTCAGGTCCGATCCTCTCGACTTGCGTTCTCCGCTGCGGCCTCGTGCACGGCTGCCGCCGAATCCGCCGAAACCGCCGAATCCGCCTCCTCCGAAAATATCACCGAACATGGAGAATATGTCGTCCATGGACATGCCTGCGCCGCTGAATCCGCCGCCTCCGCCGAATCCGGATGCGCCGTTCAGACCGTCAAATCCGAACTGATCGTATTTGGCACGCTTGTCAGGGTCGCTCAGCACGCTGTAAGCCTCGGCTGCCTCCTTGAACTTCTCCTCGGCCTCCTTGTTGCCGGGGTTCTTGTCAGGGTGGTATTGGATGGCTTTCTTGCGGTATGCCTTCTTTATCTCATCGGCGGTTGCGGTCTTGGGGACCTCAAGCACCTCGTAGTAGTCTCTTTTTGCCATATGCTTATTCTCCTACGGCCACTTTGGCGTGGCGCAGAACCTTGTCGTTAAGTTTGTATCCGTCAATTGCGCAGTCCAGAACCTTGCCTTTCAAGTCCTCGCTGGGAGCGGGGATCATGGCGATCGCCTCATGGAAATCAGTGTCAAAAGGCTCGTTCTTGGGTGATATCTTCTGCAGGCCCTTCTGCTCAAGGGTATGCATCAGTTTGTTGTAGATAAGCTCGACGCCCTCCTTGAGAGCATTGTAGTCCTCTGATTTGGCCGAGTTGGCTATAGCCCTCTCCAAGTCGTCTATGACGGGAAGGATGTCGGTTACTACGCCTGCGCTGCCGTTCAGGATGATTTCTGCCTTCTCCTTCATGGTGCGCTTGCGGTAATTGTCGAACTCAGCCATCTGGCGGAGCAGACGGTCCTTGAGATCGGCTACTTCGGCCTCGCTTCTGGCCAGCTTGTCCTCAACGGTCTCTTCCCGGGGTTCTTCAGTGCTCTTCTCCTGGTTTTCCTGTGCGGCGGCAGCATCCTGCTCCGCACCGTTCAGAACCTCCTTCTCCTGATCGTTTTCAGTTTGGAAATTTTCTGACATTTTATGTTTGTTCTTCTTACTCATCTGCTATAAATCTTGAATAACACCTTACATGCAGCAAACATTGTGCCACAGCGAAGCGCGGTGACACAGTGGCACATTAAAAAAACTGAAAACTCACTTCATTGAGTCGGCGCCGAAGCAGAAGGGCAGAATGGAATCCGTTCCGCCTTCAATCAGCATGGTACCTTCAGTTCCGTAAAGGATATACCGGATAGGACGGCCTCCGCGCTGCTCGGTCTCGGCCAGTACCTGACGGCATGCGCCGCAGGGGGTTATGGGCTGGGCTGTGAAACCTTTGTCATTGCGAGCTGCAATGGCCAGCGCGGTGACTGCTTTACCGGGGTGGGCGTGACCGGCGGCGAACAGTGCTGTCCTTTCGGCGCACAGTCCTGAAGGATAAGCCGCATTTTCCTGATTGCTGCCGGTTACAACGGTTCCGTCGTCAAGCAGCAACGCGGCACCCACCTTGAATCCGGAGTAGGGCGACCAACTGCCTGCCGTGGCCTCCTTGGCTGCATTTACCAACTTCAGGTCACTGCTGCTCAGCTCATCCTGACTTAAAACACTCCACTCTATGGTGCGGCTTTGTCTCTTCATATGCCTGTGGTCAATTATCCGACTGCTAATTTACTCATTTTTCAGCATATTTGATTAACTTCGCGTAACCATCCGCTCAGTAATGAAAATAGTTCGATTGGCAACGCTCGCCATGCCTCTGCTGCTGGCTTCCTGCTCCGTCTTAAGACCGACGGCATCGGCCCCCGTAACCCAGACACAGTCCAAGGACGCATTCTCAGCCTACATAGCCAAGTATAACGTCATGGCTGTTGAGCAGATGAAAAAATACGGCATACCTGCCAGCATCACCCTGGCTCAAGGTCTTTTGGAGTCCGATGCGGGGCGCAGCACCCTTGCAACCAAGTGCAACAATCATTTCGGAATCAAATGCCACAGTGACTGGAAAGGACGCAAGATGTATCATGACGACGATGAGCGTCAGGAGTGTTTCCGCTGTTACTCTGATGCCGATGACTCCTTCCGCGACCACTCCCTGTTCCTTGTGAACGGAGCCCGTTACCAGTCTCTGTTCAAACTGGGCACCACTGATTACAAGGGGTGGGCCAAGGGTCTTAAGGCTGCCGGTTATGCCACCAGTCCCACCTATGCCGATAAACTGATAGAACTCATAGAACGTTACGGCCTGGACCGATATGACAGGAACGGGGCGGCCCGTCTCAAACCCGGACAGCTTCCGCATCAGCCCCTGCTTGTGAACGGTCAGCGTTGCGTGCGCCTGCGTGAGGGCGAGACCCTTAAGGATATTGCTCGTGAGTACGGCATGCAGCTCAGTCTGCTGCGCCGTTTCAATGAGGTTGAACGTAAGTTTGTGCCGCCTGCCGGGACACTTGTCTATCTGGAAAGAAAAAAGTCCCGTGCTGATCGTGAGCACAGGACTTATGTGGTAAAGAAGGGTGACAGCCTTTGGTCAATTTCCCAGCAGTTCGGGGTTAGGATAAAGCCTCTTGCAAACCGTAATCATCTTTCCGATGAGAATCCCCTGTCTGTGGGCATGACCCTCCTTCTTCGCTGATTATTCCATATTCTGTGTTGCTTTCGCTATGGCCTTCTCCAGGTCTGCGCGGCTCATTGTGCCGTCCAGGCAGATGAACGTGAAGGCTTCATACTCTGATGCGGTCATAATGAACTGGGTTACGGTCTTTTCATTACCGGTGGTGTAGATTCGTACCACTTCGCCCCTGTCTTTGATTTCCATCAGCATCTCGAAGTCATACTTCTTGATGAACTTGTTTACATCGGACTTAATCTCATTGCATAAGTCCGGATCATCGCAGTCAAGGAGATACATGGAGTTCAGGTTCTTGATGATGGATCCCAGGTCCATGGAGCTGCCTTCGCCAAGTTCCATGTTGGGCACCTTGCCCATGAGCTTGAACATGGATGATGAGATGTAGACTGCACTGACCTCTTCGTTGTCGGAATACTTGTTGTATATTCCCTTGCCGTCCTGAGCCCAGGCACCGGCGGTGAGCAGAAACATTGCTGCCACAAATGTTGCTATTCTTTTCATCTTAGTGCGTTTATCGTTTTATCAATTACCGGTTCGGCCACATCGGCTATGTCCATACCGGTGTTCATTTTCTCTGATATGAATCCGAATACCTGCTCCATCTGGACATAAGCCATCTTGGGATCTGAGAAAGTATCCTTGGGGGTAGGTATTGAATCCTGGAATGAGAGTCGCATGCCGATTGTGACAATTGCCACTGCTGCTGCGGGATAAGAGATCATCCTCAGTATCTTTCTGTACCTGCGGTGAGGCTTACCGGCCTCGTTGACCTCGTCTTCTTTGGACGACATCTCAAGGGCACGTGCGGTTACCGCAATGTCGTGCTTGAGTGATGACGGTACCTTGATGCTCTCGTCGGACGCTATCCGTTCAAGATCAAGCATACTCAGCTTTTCAATATCTTCCAATCGTTTCATATCTGGCTCCTTAATGACTTTCGGGCGTTGCTTAAAAGCACCCTCAAAGTCAGGTTTGACATTCCTGTTTTCTCTTCTATCTCGTCATATGACATCTCCTCCAGCACATACATCTTCATCACGTCACGTTGGCGGGCGGGCAGCCGTTCAATAGCGGCCAGAACCCTTTCCAGTTTCTCCCGGGCGTCATAGTCATCGGCAAACTGTCTTGACTCGGCTATGTCCGGTCCTGGCTCCATGCTCTGCACCCGCTGCTCTCTGCGGAGACGGTCTATGCAGAGGTTTTTCATCAGTGTCGTACAGTAAGCCTTGAAATTCAGGACCGTATCCAGCTGGTCACGGCTGTTCCAGAGCTTTATGAAAAGGTCCTGTACGGCATCTTCGGCATCGGTCCTTGACTCCAGAATATAGTACGCCACTCTGTAGAGCCCGTCGCTCAGTGACTTGTATGTTTCTGTCAGGACTTCTGGTGTCATCTGCTTTCTTGACCGTTTCCGACATAATGACGCACCAACCCCAAAAGTGTTAATGCGTTAATTGAAAAAAATGGAAATTATAAGATTTCGTGCTCCTCCTTCATGTCAATCTCGTTACCCTTAAGGTCTATGAACCTGTATGAGAGGAACGGCAGATTCTGGTCGGGGAGCAGATTTATTCCGAATCCGTAACGCAGCTGCCATCTCAGTTTGATGGGGAACAGACCCTTTGTGAGATATGCGTACACGTACGGGTGTACGAACAGGGTGAAGTTGCTCATCTTCATCTGGTTCTTAAGGCAGCTGACCTTGTTTTCCAACTGATCGGTGAATAGGATGGAGGGTCTGATGGTGCCTGTGCCGAAGCATGTGGGGCAGGTCTCGTCAACAGGTACATCCATCACCGGACGTACCCTCTGGCGGGTTATCTGCATCAGGCCGAATTTGCTCAAAGGCAGGATGTTGTGCTTGGCGCGGTCACGTTCCATGTTTTGGCACATACGCTCGTAGAGTTTCTGACGGTCCTCGGCCAGTGCCATGTCTATGAAATCAACCACTATGATTCCGCCCATATCGCGCAGACGGAGCTGACGTGCCAGTTCATCGGCCGCACCCAGATTGACTTCCAGTGCGTTTTCCTCCTGAGTGCCTGCCTTGACGCGGTGTCCGCTGTTCACGTCCACTACATGAAGGGCCTCGGTGTGCTCGATGATAAGGTATGCTCCGCTCTTGTATGATACAATGCGGCCGAACGATGACTTTATCTGCTTGGTGATGGCAAAGTTGTCGAAAATGGGCAGCTCACCTTTGTATAACTTTACGATCTTGGTCTTGTCCGGGTCGATAAGTGATACGTAGTCGCGTATCTCCTGATAGGTCTTCTCGTCATTTACGTGGATTGACTCGTATGACGAGTTCAGCATGTCGCGCAGGATTGCAATGGTGCGGCTGGTCTCCTCGAATATGAGTTCGGGAGCCTTCTCAACCTTCATGGCTCTTGTCAGGCAATCCTCCCAGCGCTGGTAAAGGATGGAGAGCTCGTTGTCAAGCTCTGCTACGCGCTTGCCCTCGGCAACTGTGCGTACTATTACGCCGCAGTTCTTGGGCTTGATGCTGTGTATAAGCTGTTTGAGTCGGGCACGCTCCTCGTTTGACTTGATCTTGGATGATACCGAAACCTTGTCGGAGAACGGGATAAGCACAAGGAAACGACCTGCAAAGGATATCTCTCCGGTCAGACGGGGACCCTTTGTGGAGATGGGCTCCTTGGTAACCTGGACGATTATCTCGTCACCCTGTTCCAGCGCTGTGCTTATGTTGCCCTGCTTTTCATCAAACGATACGAACTGAGCCTTGCTGAATGGTGCAAGTTTCTTGCGGTTGGCTCTTACCTGTTTGATGTATTTTTTCAATGACATGAACTGAGGGCCCAGGTCCTGATAGTGCAGGAAAGCCTCCTTCTCGGAACCTACGTCTACGAAGCAGGCGTTGAGTCCGGGCATGAGCTTCTTGACACGTCCCAGATAGAGATTGCCTACAGCGAAGGTAACCTCCTGGGCATCTTTCTGATACTCAACAAGGTTGTGATCCTCGGTTATGGCTATCTGTATGCTGTCGGGCTGGACGTTTACTGTCAGTTCGCTTGTCATCGTATTTTGTGTGTATTACGTCGTTATAAAGCAAAGAACAAACCTGACGAAAACATTTTTGCGGCAAGTTTGTTCTTTGAGAATCGTTTCACAGACCGAGCTTACTTGCTCTTATGTCTGTTCTTTCTCAGTCTTTTTTTACGCTTGTGCGTAGACATCTTATGTCTTTTTTTCTTTTTACCGCTAGGCATAACTGTGAATATTTATTTGAAGTTAACTATTACTTTCTAACTGCAAGGGCGAAAGTCTTGGCCGGCTTGAAAGCGGGAATCTTGTGCTCGGGAACAGTGATTGTGGTGTTCTTGAGGATGTCACGTGCAGCCTTGGCAGCTCTCTTCTTGGTGATAAAGCTTCCGAAACCTCTCAGATATACGTTCTCGTCGTTCTCGAGTGAATCCTTAACAACTTCCATGAAACCCTCTACGCATGCAAGAACGTCGGCCTTGTCGATGCCGGTCTTCTTTGCAATCTCGCTAACAACTTCTGCTTTTGTCATATTTTCAATTATTTAAGTCTAAAATGTCGCTTTTTTGTTTTCGAGTTGCAAATGTAGTTGTTTTTGCTGATACATAAAACATTTAATCCTAATTTGTTCTAAAAAAATCTTTTGTATATTTGCATTGAAATATTAATACCTAATTATTATGTCAGTTAACAAAGTTATTTTGATTGGTAATGTGGGTAAGGATCCGGATGTAAGATATCTGGACAACCATGTTTGTGTAGCTAACCTTACCCTGGCCACGACAGAACGTGGCTACACTGCTCAGAACGGCACACAGGTGCCCGATCGTACCGAATGGCACAACCTCGTATTCTGGAGAGGTCTGGCCGAAACCGTTGAAAAATACGTTCATAAGGGTGACAAGCTTTATGTTGAAGGCAACATCCGTAACCGCAGTTACGATGACCAGAACGGTGTAAAGCGTTATGTCACTGAGATTTTTGTTGATTCCATGGAGATGCTCACCCGTCCTCAGCAGAAGGCGGATGGAACCCAGCAGCCCCAGCCCGGTGCTGCCCAGCCGGAACCCGGAGACTCCGGAATGCCGTTTTAACCTAAATCGCAAGCCTTATAGAACCTATCGGTTTTAATATTCCTACTGCGGGGTCCGTCATCGCAATGGTGACGGCCCTGCTTCTTTTGTTCCTCTCAGGATTCGTATCGGCCTCTGAGACATCGTTCTTTTCGCTGTCACCAGAGGAACTCAAACATATCTCGGACGATGACTCCCCGCGCTGCCGCAGGGCTTCGTCACTGCTTTCTGATTCCGAGCGCCTTCTGGCCACGATCCTGACGGCCAACAACCTGGTCAATGTGGCAATTATCCTCCTGCTGGACCTGGCATTCTCGCAGATGCTTGTTTTCAGTGCCGAGTGGGTGGAGTTCCTGGTGCTCACGGTAATACTGACATTCATCCTGCTCCTGTTCGGCGAGATTATCCCCAAGCTCTATTCGGCACACAACTCCCTTTCGTTCAGTCTCAGAGCTACCGGATTGCTCTCGGTCCTCACTGTCGTGCTCCGTCCGGTCTCATCCATGCTGATGCGTTCCAAGGTGTTGTCCGATCATATCCAGTCCAAGAAAAATATCAACATATCGGTGGATCAGCTGGAGCATGCGCTGGAGTTGACCGATTCTGATGATATACAGGATGAGCACCAACTTCTGGAGGGTGTCATCCGTTTCGGTGACGAGACGGTCGTGGATATAATGACATCCCGAATCGATATGATTATGCTGGATATAAAAGCCGGTTACGGCGAGGTTATCCGGTGTATAAGGGAGAACTTCTACTCACGTGTTCCCGTCTATTCGGGCACATCGGACAATATTAAGGGAATTCTTTACATAAAAGACCTTCTGCCATACCTCGAGAAGGGTGACGGTTTCCGTTGGCAGTCGCTTATACGTCCTGCGTTCTTTGTCCCTGAGACCCGTAAGATCGATGACCTGCTTCATGACTTCCAGACGGGCCGTATCCATATGGCCATAGTAGTCGATGAATTCGGCGGAACATCGGGCCTGGTCACTCTTGAGGATGTCATTGAGGAGATCCTGGGTGAAATCAACGATGAGTTTGATGATGACTCCGTAAGTTATCGCAAGACCGGTCCCGATACATACGTCTTTGAAGGAAAGACTCCTTTGTCAGACTTTTTCCGCATCGTGGGTCTCGATGAGGATGATTACGCACAGTGTGTGGGTGAGGCCGATACCCTGGCGGGTTTCCTTCTGGAACTTAAGGGCGATTTTCCAAAGAAAGATGAGGAACTGGTCTGCAAGGATCTGATACTCAAGGTGATGGAAAAGAAGGAGCGTCGTCTTTCCGGTATCCGTGTCACTGTCCGCCGTGATTCCAGGAACGGCAGGGAAGAGTAACTTTTAGCATTTTTTTAAATTTTCAAGGTATACACGCGCGTGTGTACCCTTTATTTCGTATCTTTGTCCGAATAACAACCTGTTTGTATCAAATAAAAAACCAATAAAACCAATACAGTTTATGAAGAAAAGCAAAAGATCATTGGCTCTATGTGGCATTATTGCGGCGTTCTGCCTTGGTTCCTGCCTTACCTTTACTGATGATCTTGACCTGAACAAGGAAATCAGTCTGGATATGCAGATCGGCCCCGGAGGTCTTTCAATACCTTTGGGAAGCCTGGATACAATTTTCCTTGATTCACTCATCAAGATAGACGGTGATGACGGGATGCTTAAGAAACTCCCGGACGGAACATACGGAATCTCCATGGAGGGTAGTGTGGATTCGGTCAAAGTCGAGATAGATCCTCTTACGATAGAGATTGATCCCCCTTCGATAGACGCCATCACTACCTCGTTTGACACTCCCAAGAAGGAGAACCTCAAAATCAAGATTCCTACTGAGGAAAACAGTGAGGTCCTTTCAGTGGGCTCCATCGACATGTCGGGTATGGAGGATAATTTCACTGCCATCAAATTGAGGGTTAAGACTCAGGAGTACCCTGTGGGAGTTGCCAATGTACCGATTTCGGCTTTGGAAATCCCTGTACCCCAACAGAGCCAGAAGATATCTTTCGGTTTCACTCTGCCCGATGATGTGGAAAAACTCAACTCCATAACCTTTGGTGAGCAGAACTCCGCCGCAGGTCAGAAGATATGCCTTAATGTCGATCTTGGAGGCATTTATTCGACCTTGAGTGATCCCGCTATCAGTATCAAACAGATGAATGTCACATTCCCTGATAACTTTGTACTTGCGGAGGATCCTGATCTCAGACAGAATTATATCAAGCAGGGCAACCTCTCCGTAAGCGGCAATGTTTTCTCCATTACCATGGACGGTGGTCAGAGTATAGAGACCCTGACCGGTACGAGCAAGATTCTCCCGTTGTCATTCTATCTGGTTTCAGGTGACTTCTCCGAGGAGGGCCATACCATCGATTATGACGGTGACATCTCATACTCACTTACGCTGCAGGTTTCAGGTACTTCAAAGGGAACCGGCAACCTGTATGTTGACGTAAGTCTGGATGAGTCTCTCAAGGTGGCCGATTTCTCTGTCGATACCCGCGCCAAGCAGGTTGCCATTCCCGCCAACAGCATAAGTTCGGACTACAATGTGGGAGGCCTGAACGGTATGAAGAGAATCAACTACATTGTTTTTGATGATCAGACCAGTACCATCCGCCTGGCTCTCTCGGATTTTGATATCGATCCGTTCCAATTTGCTGAAGGCAGTAATATCCGGCTGGTGTTCTCTGATGATTTTGTCTTTGACCAGACCGAGACTTACGGAGGCAAGGCAACTTGGGACAATACCGGCGCACATGTCAACACCCTGCTCATTGATCCTTACAAGACCAAGAACGACAGCATTGTCATTCACGTTAAGAGGCTGAACATCTATGAGGATGTTACAGGCGGATCAATCAGCATGAACAATAACGTGTCATATTCATCATCAATTACCATCGCGTCAAAGAAGGGTTTGGACAGGGCTGGCTTGGAGTCACTTCATGACCAGACTATTACCTTCAAGGTGGCCGGTGACCTTTTCATTGATGATGCTGACTTTACTATCGAGGAAATCAGAACAGATCTGGCCAGTTCAACCGTCATCAACGTGGAGAAGGGTGGTATTGACCCGTCACTTGTGGCCGTAAAACGTATTGATGTTGATGACAACAACCCGGCCGGCATCACCATGAACCTTAAGTTTGAAGGTGTTCCTGATGAGATTACTCAGTTGACCATTTCGGACCTGACCATCAAACTGCCTGATTTCATCAAGATGTCATACACGGGTAATGATGCCAACACCTACATTGATGCTGACGGCTCCATCGTAATAAACAGGACCATCGGAAGTTATGAACTTGATGAGGACGGTCCCGGACTCACCATATCAGGTTTCTTCATTGACGGACTTGAGTTCAAGACTCCGCTTGAACTGGAGGACGGATGGATCAGACTGCAGAACGAGAAGGTTGAGATCAGCGGTGTGGCAATGGTTCCGGAGTCACATCTGGGTCTTCAGGGACTTGACGCTATTACTGTAACTCCTTCAGTAACTTTCAATCCCATAACCATCAAGTCAGCATACGGTAAGGTTAATCCGCAGATTGATCCTGTTCATGAGACAGTTGAACTTTCACTCGGCGACGGAAATGATTTCCTGCAGAATGAAAAGAACACACTCTCATTGAGCGATCCTCAGATAACCATCAACCTGACAAGTTCAGTTACTCTGCCCATTGATATCGACCTGAGTCTCTCGTCATTTGATGCCAATGGTGATTCCATAGGAAAGAATATCAGGCCGGATATGGGTACAATACATCTGCCCAAGTGTGATTCACTTGCCGAGAACCGTACCACAACCCTTGTCATTTTCAAGAACCAGAGGCCGATATCCCAGTCAGAGGATACGATATTTGTCCGCATGGGCAATCTCTCTGAGCTGATGAAGACTATCCCCGACAAGATAGAGTTCAACCTCAAGGCAAGTGTTGACCAATCGGTTTACCATTTTGTTGACCTGACCCGCACACTTTGTGTATTCGGTGATTATTCAGTATCTGTGCCGCTGGCATTCGACAGCCTGTACATGGAATACTCGGATACCATCAGGGATCTGGGCAAGGACTTGGAGGATGTGGTTGACAAGATCGATGCAGTCCAGGTTCAGTTGATCGGAGATGTTGAGAGTACCATTCCTCTTGGCGTTAAACTGACAGCCAAGGCATATGACAGTAACTGGAATGAACTTACCGATATCCGCATTGCATCCTTTGAGGTCAAGGCCGGAAGTGACACCGTCACAAAGGCTCCCATGGTTCTTGATGTTGATGTAACCAAGAGCGGTCTCGAGAAACTCGAGTCTATAGTCTTTACTGCTGCGTGCGAATCGGGCGAGGGCGGCTTCAGCATTCACAGAGGCCAGTGGCTGATGGTCAAGAAGCTGCGCATCAGGTTCCCGGAGGGACTTAAGGTAGACCTTACCGATATGGCCAAGGATGATGACAAGCACTAACACTCTAAACAGATAACGTTATGAAAAAGCATATAATCAAGAAATCAATCGTAGCAGTTTCAATGCTGCTTATGACTGTCGCTGCATCTGCACAGAGTGCAAGTTCCGGATATTTCCTTGAGGGCATGAACCAGCGTTACCAGCTGAACCCGGCATTCGCTCCCGAACGTCCCGTATTCATGGCAATTCCTGCCTTGAGTAACATTCAGGTCGATGCATCCAGCTCGGTGGGTCTGGCAAACTTCCTTTTCGAGTCAACATCCAAACCCGGCATGCTGACTACATTCATGAGTCCTGACATAGACGCCAAGACATTCCTGGATGCTATGCCTAAGGCAGCTCAGTTCAATGTAGGACTCAATATGGATATTCTTGCTTTGGGCGTTGGCGGTAAGAGAGGTTTCACCACATTCAACCTCAAAGTCAGAAACAACGAGCAGATCAATCTTCCCAAGGAACTGTTCGGCTTCATGAAGGCCAGTTTCGCTCAGGGCGATTATCTGATTGAGAATATCAATATCAATTCAATCTCCTATTTGGAGGCATCACTTACCCATTCACATAAGATCGGAGATCATCTCACTATAGGTTTAGGCCTTAAGCTCCTGGAGGGTATCGCTTATGCCGATATCACAGTCAATGAGATTGATGCCAAACTGCATGAGGATGAGTGGCTTGTCAAGTCAAACGGTACCATCAAGGCTTCCGTGCCCGGTGCCGAGTACAAACTGGATCCCGAAAATCAGACATTTGACGGTATCGAAGGATTCAACTTCAAGGTTCCCCAGAGCCATGGTTTTGCTGTAGACCTGGGTGCCGAATATGACTTCAAGGATATCATTGACGGTCTTAAGGTATCGGCCGCCATTACGGACCTCGGATTCATCGGCTGGGCCAACATGAATACTTTTGCCACCAACAATAACGAGTATGTGGAGTTCGAGGGATTCAACAACTATGACGTAAGCGGTGACAACGAGGATGAGACAATGGATCAGATCAAGGATGATTTCAATGATATGGTCCAGATGTACCAGACTGGAACCACAGACCAGAAGGAGAAGGTCCTTCTTAATGCGACCTTCAGGGCAGGTGCCGAGTATGCTCTGCCTTTCGCCAAATGGATATCATTCGGTGAGTTGCTTACTTACCGTACAGGTCTTTGGCCTTATGCCGAGTCACGTACATCACTTACCCTTTCACCCTGCGGATGGTTTGACCTGAGCGGAAACGCATCGTTCACGACCATGGGTTCATCGATGGGATTCCTGCTCAACCTGCATCCCGGAGGTGTGAATTTCTTCGTAGCAGTTGACCGTCTGAAGGCAGAATTCAATCCGCAGTTCATTCCTTTGCATGATTTTGGTCTTAATTTCAGTTTAGGTCTTAACTTTGCATTCGGAAAGAAACGCGCAAAACTTGATGATTGATATTTCAGTCTTTGAGCTAATCCTCAAAGGCATGGCTATAGGATTTCTGGCAGCAGCCCCGACAGGACCGTCGGGGGTGCTTGTCATACAGAGAACACTCAACAAGGGCCGGTGGAAAGGATTTCTTACCGGCCTTGGAGTGTCAATAAGTGATGCCATATACATTATGGTTACCATGATGTGTCTGTCGTTGGTTCTGGGTTATCTCGAGGATCCTACGATAGCACTGGTGGTAAAACTGCTGGGATGTGCGCTGTTGCTCATATTCGGCATCACGACCGTAAGGAACAATCCCCTTGCGGCATCAAAGGAGGTAAAGGTCAAAAAGGATTCCCTGTGGCAGATTATGGCTACGGGTTTCGCGGTGGCCATTGTGAATCCTTTGGTGGTCTTTTTCTACATGGGACTGTTTGCGTTCTTCTCACTCCCGGTCGATGACTTCGATACGAAGATGAAGATGCAGACATACCTGTTTGTCCTTATGGGCGATGTTTGCTGGTGGCTTACCCTGTCAACCCTGATCAACAAACTGCGCAACCGCTTTGATTTGCGCGGACTTTGGATAATCAACAGGGTTCTGGGAACCATACTGATAGTGGCCGCCGTAGCGTGGTGCACTTCAATACTTTTGAAACTGTAAGATGTTTGTTCAGAAAGAACTTAGAGAGAAGAATATAGCCGAGTACCTGCTTTACATGTGGCAGGTTGAGGATATGATACGTGCTGCAGGACTTGATAGTGACAGGCTTTATGATGCCGTCATCAAGGTCAGCGGACGCAGCGACGCTGAGTGCCGTGAGTGGAAGCAGTGGTATGATGACCTGATTGAGATGATGCGTACCGAGGGCAAGACTGAAAGCGGTCATCTCCAGATCAATGAGAATGTTCTCATATTGCTTGAGGATCTGCATACCCGTCTGCTCAACTCACACAAGCAGCCTGAGTACAGGGACCTGTACTACAAGGCTCTCCCGTTTATCGTTGAGTTCCGCGCCAAGAACCACAGTACTGAGAATGACGAGTTGCGTGACTGTTTCAATATGCTCTATGGAGTATGGCTGCTCCGTGTACAGGGTAAGGAGGTCAGCACGTCAACCGCACAGGCCGTGAAGGCAGTATCGGCTTTCATAGGAAAGCTGGCAGTGCTCTACCGTGAGGATAAGGAGGGCACTTTGGATTTAGAGTAATATTATGATTGAAGAGATTAACAGACGAAGAACATTTGCGATAGTATCGCACCCTGATGCCGGTAAGACCACACTTACTGAAAAATTCCTGCTGTTCGGCGGCCAGATACAGGTTGCCGGCGCTGTAAAGTCCAACAAGATCCGCAAGACAGCCACATCGGACTGGATGGACATTGAGAAACAGCGTGGAATCTCGGTTACCACATCGGTAATGGAGTTTGATTATGAAGGTTACAAGATAAATATTCTGGATACCCCGGGTCACCAGGATTTTGCCGAGGATACGTTCCGTACGCTGACTGCCGTTGACAGTGTCATCATCGTGATTGACAGTGCCAAGGGTGTCGAGCTGCAGACGCGCCGCCTCATGGAGGTGTGCCGTATGCGCAAGACTCCGGTGATTGTGTTCGTGAACAAGCTGGACCGTGAGGGTAATGACCCCTTTGACCTGCTTGACGAGCTTGAAGAGGAACTCCAGATTCACGTACGCCCCCTGAGCTGGCCTATTGAGAAGGGCGCCCGTTTCAAGGGTGTGTACAACATATATGAGCAGAAACTTGACCTTTTCACACCTGATAAGCAGAAGGTGACTGAGAAGGTTGAGGTCGATATAAACAGCGCCGACCTTGAGGCTCACGTAGGTGAGCGCGAGGCTGCCAAGCTGCGTTCCGATTTGGAACTGATAGACGGCGTTTACGAGCCGTTTGACCGCAGCCAGTATCTGAGCGGTGAGCTGGCACCGGTATTCTTCGGTTCGGCCCTGAACAACTTCGGTGTGCAGGAGCTGCTCAACTGCTTCGTGCAGATTGCACCTAGCCCGCGTCCCACACAGGCGCTGGAGCGTATGGTGGAGCCCGAGGATAATAAGTTCACTGGTTTCATCTTCAAGATTACCGCTAACATCGATCCTAATCACCGTTCATCGGTTGCGTTCTGTAAGGTCTGCTCGGGTAAGTTCCAGCGTAACGAGCCCTACTATCATGTAAGGTTGGACAAGACCTTCCGATTCTCTTCGCCCACCCAGTTCATGGCGCAGCGCAAGAGCACCATCGAGGAGGCATGGCCGGGCGATATCATCGGTCTTCCGGATACAGGAAACTTCAAGATCGGTGATACGCTCACTCAGGGTGAGAAGCTCCATTTCAAGGGTCTGCCCAGCTTCTCGCCCGAGATGTTCAAGTATATTGAGAACGCTGATCCCATGCGCGCCAAGCAGCTTGCCAAGGGTATTGACCAGCTGATGGGTGAGGGCGTAGCTCAGATGTTCATCAACCAGTTCAACGGCCGCAAGCTTATCGGCACAGTCGGTCAGCTTCAGTTTGAGGTTATCCAGTACCGTCTGGAGCATGAGTACAATGCTCTGTGCCGCTGGGAGCCCGCAAGCCTTTACAAGGCCTGCTGGATTGAGAGTGACGATGAGGCTGAACTGGAGGCATTCAAGAAACGCAAGTACCAGTTCATGGCTACCGATATGGAGGGCCGTGACGTGTTCCTGGCCGATAGCGGCTATGTGCTGCAGATGGCCCAGATAGACTTTAAGCATATTAAGTTCCACTTTACAAGTGAGTTCTGATGAAAGAGTACATTGAAGATGTCAAGCGTGCAGTGCAGGTGATGCGTGAAGGCGGTATCATCCTTTATCCCACCGATACCATCTGGGGGATAGGGTGCGATGCCTCCAACTCGGCTGCCGTACGCCGTATCTTTGAACTCAAGCGTCGCTCTGACAGCAAGTCCATGCTGTCGCTCATTGACTCCGATGCCAAACTGGGCTATTATGTGCCCGATATCCCCGACGTGGCGTATGACTTGATGGATTTGGCCGAGAAGCCTCTTACCATCATCTATGACAACGTGCGCCATATGGCTCCCGAGCTTATTGCCGAGGATGGCAGCGCGGGTATCCGTGTCACTAAGGAGGAGTTTTCGCAGGAGCTCTGCCGCCGCATGGGTGGGGCAGTGGTGTCGACATCTGCCAATATCAGCGGTCAGCCTTCGCCGGCCAACTTCAGCGAGATTTCTGATGAGATCCGTGCCGGAGTGGATTATATTGTTGAATACCGCCAGGCCGAGCAGACCCGTTCGGTTGCATCGGGCATAATCAAACTGGGTTCGGGCGGATTGGTTAAAGTAATCAGAGAGTAATGAAAGAGAAAACTGATGAAATAGAAAGACAGACTGAGTCCCTGCTCAACAAGTTCAACCTGTGGCGCAAGGATCATATCAGCGAGCGTCAGTTCATCCTGCTGCTCAGTCTGGTGGTGGGCGTGTTCACCGCGTTTGCCGCATTGGTGCTCAAGTACCTGATTTCAGTCATTCACGGCTTTATCTCAGGTCATCTCATTATCAGTCATGAGAACTACAGTCTTCTGCTCTATCCGGTCATAGGTATCCTCCTGTCCGGTCTCTTTATCCGTTATATCGTCCGCGATGACATCGGCCACGGTGTCACCAAGATACTTTATGCGCTCTCCAAGAAGAACGGACGTATCAAGCCGCACAACATGTACTCATCGGTCATTGCCAGTGCCATCACCATCGGTATGGGTGGATCTGTCGGTGCCGAGTCTCCTATCGTGCTTACCGGATCGGCCATCGGCTCCAACATAGGACGTATGTTCAAGATGGAGCACCGCACGCTGATGCTGCTGGTGGGCTGCGGTTCGGCAGGTGCCATTGCCGGTATCTTCAAGGCTCCTATCGCGGGTCTGGTCTTTGTGCTTGAGGTGCTTATGTTTGATCTGAGCATGGGATCGCTGCTGCCGCTGCTGGTATCATCGGTCACCGCCGCCACAATCTCATATGTATTTACCGGGACCGATTCCATGTTCCACTTCGTGTCGGAGCACGGATTCGATCTGAACCGTATACCTCATGCCCTGCTTCTGGGTGTCGCCTGCGGACTGGTTTCGCTCTATTTCTCGCAGACCATGCACTGGTTCGAGACCTGGTTCAAGAAGTTTGCCAATCCGTGGATCAAGTTCGTTATCGGAGCCGTCGTGCTCAGTGTGCTTATTTTCCTCTTCCCGTCACTCTTCGGTGAGGGCTATGACACCATCGGCATGCTGCTCAATGTGAATGAGAACCCCGAGAAGGTAATGGAGGGCTCGCTGTTCTACGGCGGTAATATACTGCTCTACCTTGGGCTTGTGGTGCTCATGAAGGTGTTCGCATCGACCGCAACCAACGCGGGAGGCGGCTGCGGCGGTATCTTTGCTCCCAGTCTGTTCCTGGGCTGTCTTACCGGATTCATCTACGGAACAATCATGAACCGCATTAATCCCGGGGCCGATATCTCCGTCCAGAATTTCGCCCTGTTGGGCATGGCCGGTCTGATGTCGGGAGTCATGTTCGCCCCGCTTACAGGTGTATTCCTGATTGCCGAACTCACCGGCGGCTACTCCATGTTCCTGCCGCTCATGATGGTTTCGATAATGTCGTACCTCACCATCAAACTGTTCCAGCCTCATTCAATCTACTCCATGCGTCTGGCTCAGAAGGGTGAACTCATGACCCACCATAAGGACCAGTCGGTACTGCTGCTTATGAGCATGGACAACCTCATTGAGAAGGAGTTCCTGCGCGTGAGCCCCGATATGGATCTGGGCCAGCTGGTAAACATCATTGCACGCTCCAAGCGTAACCTCTTCCCCGTAGTCGATGACAACGACTGCCTGGTGGGTGTGGTCAACATGGAGAGCATCCGTAACATTATGTTCCGACAGGAGTTGTATCACCGCTTTACGGTACAGAAACTCATGGAACTGCCGCCCGCCCGCTTATCGGTCAAAGACCCTATGGAAACGGTCATGAAGAAGTTTGACGAGACGGGTGCGTGGAACCTTCCGGTTGAGGATGAGGAGGGTCATTACCTGGGATTCGTCTCCAAGTCCAAGATCTTCAACTCATACCGTAACGTATTGCTGGAACTCTCTGAAGAGTAATTTTTGAGATGGATAAGAAAGACCTCAGAATAGTATTCATGGGCACTCCCGAATTCGCGGAGTTCACCCTGCGCCGTCTCTTTGAGGGCGGTTACAATATAGTTGGTGTCGTAACCATGCCCGACAAACCCATGGGCCGTCACGGCAGCGTGCTTCAGAGCAGTCCTGTCAAGAAGTACGCGGTAGAGCAGGGCATACCCGTGCTGCAGCCTGAGCGTCTCAAGGATCCCGCTTTCATTGAGGAGTTATCGGCCCTCAAGGCAGACCTTCAGATCGTGGTGGCATTCCGTATGCTTCCAGAGATTGTCTGGAACATGCCGCGTCTGGGAACCTTCAACCTTCACGGCTCGCTGCTGCCTCAGTACCGTGGTGCCGCCCCCATTAACTGGGCCATCATCAACGGTGACAAGGAGACCGGCGTGACCACCTTCTTCCTCAAGCATGAGATTGACACGGGTGATATTATATATAAGGAGAGCATTCCCATCTTACCGGAAGACAATGCCGGAACCGTTCATGACAAACTCATGGAACTGGGGGCCGATCTCACCGTACGCACCCTGGATGACATCATCGCTGACCGCGTAAAGCCCATCCCGCAGGATTCCATTCCGGCCGATGAACTACGCCCCGCACCCAAGATCTTCAAGGAGACCTGCCGCATAGACTGGAATCAGCCTACAGCTAAGGTAAATGACTTTATCCGCGGTCTCTCCCCGTATCCGGCAGCATGGACCGTACTGCGCTCTGCCGATGGCCGTGAGCAGGATTTCAAGATCTATTCAGCTACCCCCGTATCGGCCGATACCTTAATGAAGCCCGGTACTATCCATTGTGACGGAAAACGTGTTTTGGAGGTTTATACAGCCGATGGAGCCATACGTCTGGATGAGGTCCAGGCGGCCGGAAAAAAGCGTATGCCGGTGTGCTCATTTTTGTGCGGAAACGACCTTTCAGACGGCTGTTGTTTCGCCTAGGAAGTGTTAAAAATGACATTTTGTTTGTGAATTAAGAAAAATTCACATTATCTTTGCCCCGTTGATAACAAAATTATTCACTAAAACGAACTGCCTATAGACTGAACTTTACTCCTACAAACCAAGTAAAGAAGAAGTAATGCAGATTTTAAATCAGCTCACCGACGACCAGTTGGTAGCTCTGTACACAGACGGAAACACAAAGGCGTTCGACACCCTTTTATCACGTTATCAGGACAAGTTGTATTCGTACATCAATTTTGTTGTACGCAACCGTGATCTTGCTGATGACATATTCCAGGATACATTCGTAAAAGCTATAGTAACTCTCCAGAAGGGCAGTTACACCAGTACCGGTAAGTTCGGTGCATGGCTCACCCGTATTGCTCATAACCTTATCATTGACTATTTCCGCCAGGACAAGAATGAGAACACCGTCAGCAACGATGCTCAGGAGTATGACCTGCTGAACGATGCCAGTCTGGCCGAGGCCAATGTCGAGGATACAATGATCAACGAGCAGACACTGCGTGACGTACGCCGTCTGGTCGATGCTCTTCCCGACAATCAGCGTGAGGTTGTTTTCATGCGCTACTATCAGGATCTCAGCTTCAAGGAGATAGCCGATATCACCGGCGTTTCCATCAATACTGCCCTGGGTCGTATGCGTTATGCCCTCATCAACATCCGTAAGATGTCTGTTGACAACGGCATAGCACTGTCGCTTGCAGTATAACAGAAGGCTGATTCGGAAAGTTTTCTGAAAATTCTTTCCATCTTACATACTATTTTTCAGAGGTTTGCGTTTTATAGGTGAACAAATCAAAGGACGCCTATGGATCAGACTTCTACTACTTCTTCTTATCTTTCTGAAAACCTTATCCGCGCAGCCGTCAGGAGCGGTTCCTACGGTGAGCCGGCACAAAAGACACTTGATTTTCTCCGCAATTTCGCGGCAGAGATGTGTAATGTGGCATAATATTGACTACTTTTGTGGCAGAATCCGGGTTGGATTCGATTCTTAATTTAGAACTATGAGCACAATTGTAGCCCCCTCGCTTTTGTCGGCCGATTTCGGTGACTTGCGCAAGGACCTTGAGATGATCAACCGCAGTCAGGCGGATATGCTCCATCTTGATATCATGGACGGAGTATTTGTACCGAACATTTCGTTCGGTTTTCCTGTTTTGAAATATGTGGCAAAGTATTGCACCAAGCCTCTTGACCTCCACCTTATGATCGTGGAGCCCGAGAAGTTCATGGACCGCTTCCAGGAACTGGGTGTATCTACTTACAATGTCCATTTTGAGGCATGCCGTCATCTCAACCGCACCATATTCGAGATTAAGAACCGTGGCATGAAAGCCGCAGTTACCCTGAACCCTTCAACACCGGTAAGCATGCTTAAGGATGTGATCCGTGATGTAGATATGGTACTGCTCATGACAGTCAACCCCGGTTTCGGCGGTCAGAAGTTCATCGAGCACTCAATTGATAAGGTTAAGGAGCTGCGTCAGCTCATAAATGAGACCGGTTCAAAGGCTCTCATTGAGGTTGATGGTGGCGTCACCTTTGAGACTGCTCCCCGTCTGGTTAAGGCCGGTGTTGACGTTCTTGTATCGGGCAACACCATTTTCTCGGCACCAGATCCGGAAAAGGCAATCTCGGAACTCAAGAAACTCTAGGATAGCAAGTGAAACTTTCGGACTGGCCCTCTCTAAGGCTGGTCATTCCCCTTATAGCAGGGATATACATATCGGATACCATTGAGAACACCCGGGCAGAGATGCCGGTCTGGTGCCTCATCGGCACAACCCTTTTGATAGCATTATTCGCACTGATATTCAGCGGCAGACATCCCCGTATTTCCGGGTATTGTCTGTCGCTCTCTTTTGTGCTTGCCGGTGCCTCGTCGTACGCCATTCAGATGAACAGGGTCAGGGTGGAGTGGCCTTCACATTATGCTGTCTATCATGGCGTGCTCAACTCATATCCGTTGGAGAGGGAACGCAGTTACAGGCTTGAGGTGATGCTCAGGGATAGCGTTTACGGAGGTCATAATATCTATCTCTATCTGCCCAAGGACAGTGCGGCGGCCTCTCTTGAACCGGGCTGCATGATTGTCTTTGACGGCAAGGTCAACAAACCCTCCAGTGAGGGTGCCGGATTCGACTACGCCTCCTATCTGCTCAGTCACGGCATCTCCGGCACCCTGCGCGTGCAGGCCAAGGACTGGCACTCCCTTCCGCCCGACGGCACAGAGGGGCTCCGTATCCGTGCGGTACGTTTCCGACGCGCCGTCATCAGCAAGTACCGGGAGTGGGGGCTGGACGGCAATGCCCTGGCGGTGGTATCGGCCGTATCGTTGGGTGAGAAACGTGCCTTGAGCGATCAGCTCCGTGAGGTCTACTCCACATCCGGAGTGAGCCATGTGCTGGCGGTGTCGGGTCTGCATGTGGGTATCATGTGCTGGTTCCTCTATCTTATCTTTCCGGCATTCTTTTTCCGTCGTGCCGAATGGCTGCGTCAGTTTCTGGTCATGGGCATACTGTGGGCCTACGCATTCGCCATCGGCCTTCCTGTCTCCATCACTAGAACGCTAATCATGTTCTCCATCGTAGCCGTATGCCGGGCGCTCGAGAGGGAGACATCGGCCCTCAATTCACTTGGAATCGCCGCCATCATCATGCTTGCCGCCAACCCGTCGGCTCTGTTTGACATGAGCTTCCAGCTCTCTTTCAGCGCGGTCCTGTTTATCGTCATCATCACGCCAATCATGCTTGAGGTATATGAGCCCCGCAACCCTCTGGGCCGATACGTATGGCGTGTGTCTGTACTCTCTTTGGCAGCTCAGATAGGCACGGTTCCCATCGTCATGTATCATTTCTCAGGCTTCTCCACCTACGTCATGCTGGCCAACCTGTTTGTCGTGCCGGTCATGTTCATCATCGTTTCGCTCTCCATGTCGCTGTGGATCATCGGCTGGTTCCCTATGCTCAGGGGGTTAGCCGTAACCTCACTCACCTGGCTTATCGATACCATGACCGTCCTGCTTACGCGAATATCGGCCCTGCCGTATTCCCAGATTGAGCTCTCGCTGCGTCGCGGATGGGTCATTTTCGTCATCTATGCCGTCGTCATACTCATCTGTGAATGGTATAAGGAAAAGCGTACCCACCACCTTGTCAATGCTCTTGCCTGTATCGCTTTCGCCTCTATTTTGGCTGCCGTCCAAAACTTTGTGATTTGAATCAGAATGAGTACCTTTGCGGTGCTATGATAAAAAACATGTTATCCGGTATTGACGTAGCCGAGTTCCGCATCTGGATGGGGTGGGCTGACCGTTACGTGATACTGACCCACATGGGCCCTGACGGTGATGCCATCGGCTCATCATTGGCTCTCTGCCGATACCTTAAGAGCAAGGGCAAGGAGGCTGTGGTTATAGTCCCGGATTCCGCTCCGGATTTCCTGACATGGCTTCCCGGTGCCGATGAGATCAGAGTCTTTTCTGATGCTCCTGAGGCCAATGAGGAACTTGTCTATAAGGCCGATGTCCTCTGCTGCCTCGATTTCAACGTCGTAGGCCGTATCGGAAAGGTTGCAGCCAGCTTCCTCTACTCCAAAGCCAAGAAGTTCCTGCTGGACCATCATCCGTTCCCCGGTGCCAATTACACTGTGACTCTGTCACACCCGGAGGCTTCATCTACGTCTGAACTTGTATTCCATCTCATCTGCGCCCTCGGCGATTTCAATCAGATGGACAAGGAGATGGCACAGTGCATCTATACCGGAATCATGACCGATACAGGTGCATTGTCATACAACAGCAATAACAGCAACCTCTTCCAGGTTGTCTCACATCTGCTCGATAAAGGTGTTGACAAGGATGAGATCTATCGCCTTGTCTACAACAACTATTCTGAGTCACGTCTGCGTCTCCAGGGATTCGTTCTCAATAACAAGATGCAGGTGTTCCCTGAGAAATCCACATCCCTCATCACTCTCACCGATAAGGAACTGCACAAGTTCAAGTACAAGAAGGGTGACACCGAGGGTTTCGTCAATATGCCGCTCCAGATAAACGGTGTGCTTATGAGCGCTTTCTTCCGCGAGGATAAGGAGGCGGGTGTCATCAAGCTGTCATTCCGTTCAGTCGGTACCGTTCCGTGCAACCGTTTCAGCAGTGATTTCTTCAATGGTGGCGGTCATCAGAATGCTGCCGGAGGAGAGTTCCGCGGTACTCTCGAGGAGGCTGTTGAAGTCTTCCAGAAGGGACTTGAAGAGTGGTCCCATTCACAGGAGGATTGTATAAGACAATTATTCAAAAAATGATATGAAGAAACTGATATTTGCAGTTTTAGGCCTTGTTGCTTTTTCATCGGTCCTTACATCATGCAAGGAGGATGAGGAAACCTATGCCGAACAGAAAGAACGTGAAGCAAAACAGGTACGTGCCTGGCTGGACTCACACAACGTAGATGTCATCAGCATTCAGGAGTTCCTCAAGGATACCGTTACTGACAATCCTATCACAGGTCCGGATACAACCCGTAATGAATACGTCCTCTTTGAGGATAACGGCGTTTACATGCAGATTATCCGCCGTGGTGAAGGCCGACAGATAAGCGCCGGTGAGACTTGGTATCTCAATGCCCGCTATGTAGAGAGCTATGTCGGTTCAGGTGATACCCTGACTATGAATCTCTTTCAGCAGGATCCCGATATCTTTTATGTCAAGCGTACAGGTGATACTTACAGCGGATCATTCCTCAGCGGTATCATGACAAGAGCATATGGCAATTCGGTACCCAATTCGTGGCTGATGACAATGCCGTTTATCAAACCTGTTCTCTACAATGGCAATTCGGCCAAGGTCAGAATAATAGCACCTCATAATCAGGGTACTCAAAACGCTGCAAGCAGTGTATATCCTGCATTCTATGAGATTACAATAACAAAGCCCAAAAATCAGTAATAAGCTATGGCAATGGTAAAGTCCATCTCCGGTATTCGCGGAGAGATAGGAGGTCCGGCCGGTAATGGCCTGACTCCCCTTGATATTGTAAAGTTCGTATCAGCATATGCGACTTGGGTACGTGAGGGAAACCCCTCTGCCAGCCGCATCGTAGTCGGCCGTGATGCCCGCCTCTCTGGTGAGATGGTCCGCGAGGTTGTTTGCGGAACACTTCTCGGAATGGGTTTTGATGTAACGGATATAGGTCTTGCCACCACTCCCACCACCGAGCTTGCTGTAACATGGCTCAAGGCTGATGGAGGTATCATCCTTACTGCCAGCCATAACCCGCGTCACTGGAACGCCCTCAAGCTGCTCAACCGTGAAGGTGAGTTCCTGAGTGCAGCCGATGGTAACCGCGTACTCGAGCTGGCCGATAAGGAGGAATTTACCTATGCCGATGTCGACCGTCTCGGCCACTACTCAACAGACAACACCATGAACCGCCGTCATATCGAGTCAGTTCTGGCACTTGATCTGGTTGATGTCGAGGCTATCCGCAAGGCTGGTTTCAAAGTCGCCATTGACTGCGTCAACTCAGTAGGCGGCATCATCCTTCCGGATCTTCTCGAGGCACTTGGCGTAAAGAGCGTCGACAAACTCTACTGTGATCCCACCGGTGACTTCCAGCATAATCCCGAGCCTCTTGAAAAGAACCTCGGTGACATAATGAATCTCATGAAGAAAGGCGGCCGCGACGTGGCTTTCGTTGTAGACCCTGATGTTGACCGTCTGGCCTTCATTGATGAGAACGGCGCCATGTACGGTGAGGAGTACACCCTCGTTACCGTAGCAGACTACGTCCTCAAGCATACTCCCGGAAATACCGTCTCCAACCTCAGCTCAACCCGCGCTCTTCGTGACGTAACCCGTCAGTACGGCGGCCAATACAATGCAGCAGCTGTAGGTGAGGTCAACGTAACCACAAAGATGAAAGAGACCGGTGCCGTTATCGGAGGTGAGGGCAATGGCGGAGTCATCTATCCTGCTCTCCATTATGGCCGTGACGCACTCGTAGGTATCGCTCTTTTCCTGAGCCACCTGGCACATGAGGGTAAGACCGTCAGCGAGCTCCGTAAGATTTATCCTCCTTACTTCATAGCCAAGAACCGTATTGACCTCAAGCCCGGCACTGATATCGATGCCATTCTTGCCAAAGTCAAGGGAATCTATGCAAATGAGGAGATCAATGACATCGACGGTGTCAAGATAGACTTCCCCGATAAGTGGGTACATCTGCGTAAGAGCAACACAGAGCCTATCATCCGCGTCTATTCTGAGGCCTCCACAATGGATGCTGCCAACGCCATAGGTGAGGATGTGATGAAAGTCATCAACTCAATGATGTAACATTGGCCGGTATATACATACATATACCTTTTTGTGCCAAACGCTGTATATACTGCGGCTTCTTCTCGACTGTGCGTCAGGAGGAAGCCGCACGTTATGTAAAGGCCGTCTGCCGCGAACTGGAACTGCGCGCCGGATACCTGGCCGATGCCCCCGTCAGCACCGTCTATTTCGGAGGTGGAACTCCGTCTCGTCTCACTCCTCAGCAACTTGGTCAGATCATCTCTGCCATATACTCGGTAATCGGCCTTAAAAACCTTCAGGAACTCACCGTTGAGTGTAACCCTGATGACATAACGCCGCAATTCGTAACCGCTTTGCGTGACTTGGGAGTCAACCGCATCAGTATGGGAGTTCAAACTTTCAATCCGGAACTCTTATCCTTCCTGCGCCGCCGTCACACGGCCGTCCAAGCCCTTGATGCTGTCCGCATTTGCCGTGAATCAGGCATTTCGAACATCAGCATCGACCTTATGTACGGTCTTCCCGGTCAGACACTGGATATGTTCCGTGCCGATCTCCGTACTGCCCTGTCTGCAAATGTTCAGCATATCTCATCCTATTGTCTTTCCTACGAGGAGAATACCCCGCTTCAGGCTCTGCGTGATCAGGGTAAACTGACGCCGGCCGATGATGAACTCTGCTCTCAAATGTACACCCTGATGTGTGATACACTGCGTGAGGGAGGCTTTGATCACTACGAAATATCCAACTTCTGCCGTCCCGGTTACCACTCCCGTCACAACAGCAGTTATTGGGACGGAACTCCGTATCTCGGTTTGGGCGCCGGTGCCCATTCCTATAATGGCTGTTCCCGTCAATGGAATCCCTCCGATCTTGATGCCTACATGCAAGGCGTAGAGCAGGGCTCGCCCGTCTTTGATATAGAGAAGCTTTCCGATGCAGATCTCTACAATGAAAGGATAATGCTCAGCCTCCGCACCAGTCGTGGGCTGGACCTTTCCGCCATGCCCGATAAAGAGCGTTCCAATCTTCTTGAAAGCGCCCGTCAATTCCTTTCTGACGGTTCCCTGTCGCTTGATGACAATTGCCTCAGAATACCCGAATCAGGCATGTTTATCAGCGACTTTGTCATCAGTTCCCTTTTCTGTTGATTTATTTGGATTTGTTCCAAGATTTAGATAAATTTGCGAGCCTTTGTTTTAAAGACTTGACCTAATTAATTGCTAAATCACTATTACTAATATGAAGAATTATAAAACAGAAGACATCCGGAATATCGCCATTCTTGGCGGAGCCGGATCAGGAAAAACCACTCTTACTGAGAGTATCCTTTTTGAGGCTGGCGTGATCAAGCGCCGCGGTTCAGTTAATGCTAAGAACACCGTCAGTGACACTGCAGCAGTAGAGCTTGAGTATGGCTATTCAGTCTATTCAACAGTTTTTGCAGTTGAAATGTTCGGCAGGAAGTTCAACTTCTTCGATTGCCCGGGTTCTGATGACTTCTCCGGTCAGGCTGTAACCGCCCTCAACATCTGTGACTCCGCCATTCTTGTAGTAAACGGTTCACGCGGCGTTGACGTTGGTCTTATCAACAGCTATCGTCTCGTCAAGAAACTTGGTAAGCCCGCATTCTTCGTAATCAACCATGTTGACAGCGACAAGTGCGAGTATGATAACGTTGTAGAGCAGATTCGTTCTACATTCGGTACCACATGCGTACCTATCCAGTTCCCCGAGCAGGCTGGTCCCTCTTTCAAGAGTGTAATTGACGTACTGCTCAACCAGAAGCTCACATTCGCCGATGGTTCTCCCATGAAGGCCGAGGATATCCCCGCATCAGTTGCCGATAAGGCTCAGACCATGCGTGACACTGTAACAGAGTCAGCAGCTGAGAATGATGAGGCTCTCATGGAGAAGTTCTTCGATCAGGGTGAGCTTTCAATCGATGAGATCCGTGCCGGTTTCCGCAAGGGTATCGAGACATGCGGTCTTTTCCCCATCGTCTGCACTGCCGCAGCTCCCAACATCGGCGTAAGCCGTCTTGTTGAGTTCCTGGGTAATGTAGCTCCCTCACCTCTGCAGGGTAAGGAGGTTAAGGATTCAAAGGGTGATGTTGTTAAGCTTGATGCTGCCGGCACATCTCTCTTCTTCTTCAAGACAACAATCGAGCCCCATATCGGAGCTGTTTCATATTTCAAGGTTATGTCCGGCAAGGCCCATGAGGGTCAGGATATGATCAACTCAGACCGTGGTTCCAAGGAGCGTGTAGCTCAGATCTTCGTAAGCCAGGGTAACACCCGCGTACAGGTTCCCGAGCTGCTCCCTGGTGACATAGGCTGCACAGTTAAGCTTAAGGATGTACGTACAGGCAATACCCTCAATGAGGGCGCTGACCGTTCATTCAACTTCATCAAGTATCCTAACTCAAAGTACTCACGTGCTCTTAAGCCCGTAAATGAGGCCGATATGGAGAAGATGATGACCATCGTTAACCGTATGCGTGAGGAGGATCCCACTCTCGTTATCGAGCAGTCCAAGGAGCTCCGTCAGGTTATCCTTTACGGTCAGGGTGAGTTCCATCTCCGTACCTTCAAGTGGTGCATTGAGAACAATGATAAGATGATGATCAACTTCGATGAGCCCAAGATTCCTTATCGTGAGACCATCACCAAGCCCGCCCGCGCTGATTATCGTCACAAGAAGCAGTCAGGTGGTGCCGGTCAGTTCGGTGAGGTTCATCTTATCGTTGAGCCATATACTGACGGCAAGCCCATGCCCGATATGTTCAAGTTCGGCAACCAGGAGTTCAAGATGACCGTTAAGGGCGTTGAGGAATATCCGCTGGAGTGGGGTGGCAAGCTCGTATATGTAAACAGTATCGTCGGTGGTTCTATCGATGCCCGTTTCATGCCTGCTATCCTCAAGGGTATCATGCAGCGCATGGAGCAGGGTCCTCTTACCGGTTCATACGCACGCGATGTACGCGTAATCGTATATGATGGTAAGATGCACCCCGTTGATTCAAATGAAATCTCCTTCCTGCTTGCAGGTCGTAATGCATTCAGCGCAGCCTTCAAGGAGGCCGGTCCTAAGATTCTTGAGCCTGTTTATGATGTTGAGGTCCTCGTACCCGCAGAGTACATGGGTGATGTGATGAGTGATCTCCAGGGTCGTCGTGGTATGATCATGGGTATGGAGAGCGAGGGTAACTATCAGGTACTCCGCGCTAAGGTACCTCTCAAGGAGATGGCTACATACTCAACTTCACTGAGCTCCATCACCGGTGGTAGCGGTTCATTCGTAATGAGCTTCAGCAGTTACGAACTCGTTCCGACCGATGTTCAGGACAAGCTCATCAAGGAGTTCGAGGCACAGCAGAAAGACGAGGAATAATAACCATAGTTGTTATTTTGATAACTTCAGAAGGCGGAATCACCACAATTCCGCCTTTTTTATCTAAAAATCGCACAAAAAATTAAGTTAATTGTTTGCATTTACGAAAACGTCACTATATTTGCCCATATGAAAAAGTCAATCGTTTGGATATTGAGCGCAGTAATGTGCGTTTCGTTCGTCTTCCTGCTGACATTGCAGTTCAGCTACATCAAGAAGATGACAGATATGCGTTATCAGCATTTTGACGAGTCTGTTACACGCAGCCTTTATGAAGTCGCTCACAAACTTGAGCTTGCTGAGGCAGAAAGATATCTTGAGGAGGATATCCGTGAGATGATTGAGCGTAGTGAGTCCAATTACGGTAATCTTTCCATGGACGGTTTCTACAGCCAGACATTCTCATTTCAGAATGGCTCGTTTTCATTCAGCCAGACTATTCAGCCGCCTATTCAGTCTCCCAGCACTCCGGGTCAGACCCCTTCGTTGGAGTCAACCACACCCACCATGCCTTCACTGCAGATACCGCGTTCTCAGAGCGATAACGGCAACGGAGTCATAAGTGAGCGCTCCAGGATTCTTCAGCAGCGTCAGCTTGAGCGCTACCTGACCCATAAGGAACTTATTGATGAGGTTATTTACAACATGATTGTAAACACGGGTAACAGAACTTTGGCTCAACGTATTGATTACTCCACTCTCGCCAACGAACTGGCAGAGGAGCTTTCACAAAACGGAATTAATATCCCCTACCATTTTATACTCACAACCAATACCGGTCGTGTTATCTACACCTGCTGTAAGGATGCCAATCCAAACGCCTTCGATCACAGCTGGACTCAGGTTGTGTTCCATAATGACAACCCCAACCGCATGGGCGTCATCCGCGTGTACTTCCCCACATTGGATGATTACATTGACAAGTCCGTGGGCTTCATGCTCCCGTCTCTTATATTCATAGCCATTCTGATGGTAACCTTCGCGTTCACCCTCTTCGTTATCACACGCCAGCGCAAGATAACCGAGATGAAGAATGACTTTGTCAACAACATGACTCACGAGTTCAAGACACCTATATCAACCATCTCTCTGGCAGCTCAGATGCTTAATGACCAGTCGCTTGAAAAAACTCCGCAGCTGTTGAAACACTATTCCGGAGTTATCAACGATGAAACCAAGCGTCTCCGTTTCCAGGTAGAGAAGGTGCTCCAGATGTCCATGTTCGAGCGTCAGAGCAATACCATGAAACTGAAGGAGATAGATGTTGATGAACTTATATATGGTGTTATCAATACCTTCAAGCTTAAGGTTGAGAATATCGGAGGAACCATCGACGCCCAGTTCGAAACTGAGGATCCGTTCGCAATGGCTGATGATATGCATTTTACAAATGTAATCTTCAACCTCATGGATAATGCCGTTAAATATAAACGTGCCGATGTCCCCTTGCACCTTGAGGTTCGCACATGGAATGAACCCGGTAAACTTATGATTTCCATTGCCGATAACGGAATCGGAATCAAGAAAGATGATCTCAAAAAGATCTTTGATAAGTTCTATCGCGTTCATACCGGTAATCGTCATGACGTTAAGGGCTTTGGACTTGGATTGGCATACGTCAAGCAGGTCATCACAAATCACAAAGGCACTATCAAGGCTGAGAGTGAACTTGGCAACGGAACCAAGTTTATCATATCATTACCGCAAAACAATGAATAACCTATAAATTACAAGACTATGGAAGAAAAACTGAACATCCTGTTGTGTGAGGACGACGAGAACCTCGGAATGCTCCTCCGCGAGTACCTTCAGGCTAAGGGTTACAATGCAGAACTGTGTCCTGACGGTGATGCCGGCTACAAAGCTTTCATTAAGAACAAGTATGACATCTGCGTATTCGACGTAATGATGCCTAAGAAGGACGGATTCACTCTTGCAAAAGAGATTCGCGCTATCAACTCTGATGTACCCATCATGTTCCTGACCGCTAAGAACCTCAAGGACGATATCTTCGAGGGCTTTAAGATCGGTGCCGATGATTACATCACCAAACCCTTCAGCATGGAAGAGCTCACACTCCGCATGGAGGCCATCCTGCGCCGTGTACATGGCAAGAAGAACCGTGAGGTTACCGTTTACCAGATCGGTAAGTTCACCTTTGATGCCAAGAAGCAGATCCTCTCTATCGGTGAGAAGTCAACCAAGCTCACCACTAAGGAGTCAGAGCTGCTCAATCTCCTGTGCGCTCATCAGAACGAGATCCTCCAGCGTGACTTCGCTCTTAAGTCAATCTGGATTGATGACAACTACTTCAATGCACGTAGCATGGATGTATACATCACCAAGCTTCGTAAGCACCTCAAGGACGATGATTCAGTAGAAATCATCAACATCCACGGTAAGGGTTACAAGCTTATCGCTCCCGAGGCTGAGTAATATCGCGCATACGCACGTATATAAAAGAGGTGGTGCCTGATGGCCCCGCCTCTTTTGTTTTTATTGTGTGTGGTTATACTCAGCGAGTTATATTTATTAACAAAAAATTCAAGAAAAAAGTTGCCGGAATGTTTGGTGGGAATATGCAGAAGCACTACCTTTGCATCCGCTTTCCGAAAGGAACAGCGCGACAAGACGATCTTTGATACGATTTCATACAGACAAGTAGTACG
>JAEEGJ010006108.1_pt1 | contig 36631 bp, 33 predicted proteins | sample 8958761 | NCBI WGS metagenome assembly JAEEGJ01 (sample SAMN16246546, study PRJNA631951) | gut metagenome | biome: gut microbiome; feature: rumen; material: RS-attached | host: Bos | place: Iran: Karaj | collected 2018-10
CCTCGCGTACCATCGAATTAAACCACATGCTCCACCGCTTGTGCGGGCCCCCGTCAATTCCTTTGAGTTTCACCCTTGCGGGCATACTCCCCAGGCGGTACACTTATCGCGTTTGCTTCGGCACCCAGACTTCTGCCCAGACACCCAGTGTACATAGTTGACTGTGCGGACTACCAGGGTATCTAATCCTGTTTGCTCCCCGCACCTTCGCACCTCAGCGTCAGTCATCTGCTGGCAGGCTGCCTTCGCCATCGGTATTCTTCCAGATATCTACAGATTTCACCCCTACACCTGGAATTCTGCCTGCCCCTCAGCGACTCTAGTACCGCAGTTTCCAACGCAGTCCAGGGGTTGAGCCCCTGCCTTTCACACCAGACTTGCGGTTCCGCCTACATGCCCTTTACGCCCAATAATTCCGAACAACGCTCGCAACTTACGTGTTACCGCGGCTGCTGGCACGTAATTAGCCGTTGCTTATTCATGACCTACCGTCACCAGAAGGCGTTTCTCTCACCTTCCTTATTCATCAGTCATAAAAGGACTTTACAACCTTCCGGCCTTCATCGTCCACGCGGCGTCGCTCCGTCAGGGTTTCCCCCATTGCGGAATATTCTTAGCTGCTGCCTCCCGTAGGAGTCTGGGCCGTATCTCAGTCCCAATGTGCCCGTCCACCCTCTTAGGCCGGGTAGCCATCACTGCCTTGGTAGGCCGTTACCCCACCAACTAGCTAATGGCACGCGGGCCGCTCCCCCGGCGGTTCAAAAGAACCTTTCCTGCCTGCCCTCTGACAGCAGGCACCGTATCCGGTATTACCTCCTATTTCTAGGAGCTATCCCCGTCCGGAGGGTACGTCACCCACGCGTTACTCACCAGTCCGCCGCTCTCAATGGTAGCAAGCTACCATCTCCCGCTCGACTTGCATGCTTAAGACGCGCCGCCAGCGTTCGTTCTGAGCCAGGATCAAACTCTCCATGATTATTTCAATACCCCGAAGGGTAATGATTTCCTTCATAAAAAATCCGAACCCAACATCCTATTTTTGTTGAATTGATTTGAGTCAGCTTTATAAAAAAAACTGAAAAAAAATGCAGTCAATCGTCAGAACAAAAACCGGCGATTCTTCATCGCTCGTTTTTCTTCCAGAACCTTGCTTGTTCTATTTCTTTCCTTCCCTGTGCTGTCAAAGACCTGAACCATCGCGTTTCGGCACTGCCGTGTCGCGACGGTGAATAGTAATATACACCCTCATCCTTTTTCTGTCAAGTGTAACTTTAATTTTTTTCGCTTTTTTTTGAACTTTTTGTTATTTTTTCTTACTGAATATTCTATAGTTCATCCATGGGAAAAGGCTATCTTTTTCTTCAATATTGGTAAGCCATTCAGTGCTTACAGTATTTGAACCAAGAGAATCAAAAACCGTTGTAAAAGCTTTAATAGAATCCTTAAATCTTCTTTCAGCAAAATCAGCAAACTCTTCATTCTCAATCATTTTTGAAAGATTAACAGACTGGGCAAGTAAAAGCTCTTTTGCACCAAGATTAAGCAAACGTGTTTTTAAACCGGTATCATTAGGAAATCTATCTGCCAAATCTATCATTCGTTCACTTGCTTTTCTTACATAACGAATCATCCAGCTATTTTTACTAGAAACAAAACTTTCACCATATCCATCACCACCAGCTGCAGAATAATATGGATATATTTTTTCAAGAGAAAACTGCTTGTCCAGAAGCTCACTGCATTCAGAAACCTCAAGACCATAATCAGCAGAACGACGAATCACATTTTCAAACCAGACCATCCATTCAGACCAGTTTTTTCTCAATTCGCAGGCATCAAGAGTACATACAGAAACAACATAATCAGACTCAGGTAAAAGTTCAGCAGCCTTTGAAAGCAATTCAGCCTTTTTTGTAAGGAAGTTTTCTGCATCAGCTGCTGCCTGTTTTTCTGCAGCTTCTTCGTCATAAACACACTCATTTTCAAAACATCGTTTCCAATACCTGTAACCAGTAGAAAAACGAGGACTACCCTTTTGAATTACAGGCTCAAGATTTTCAAGTGGCAGCTCAAAGCCAATATCTCTTTTTGTATTTCTGTATGCCTGATTTGAAGCATAACCATTTTCACCAAAAATTATATCATCAGTATCTGGAGCATTAGAAAATAATCCCAGGGAGTTTTCTGTTCTTGAAGGATAAAAGATTCCTTTAGCCGGAGGATTTTTACACAAAAGTATGCTTCTTGCATCAAGAATTGTATAGGAATAACCATATGCCCTTATAATCTTCTCTACACCAGGCATATATCCAAGTTCAGGAAGCCAGAATCCATCAGGAAACTCACCAAAAGAGTTTCTATAAGATTGCAGTCCTGTTTCAATCTGTGCAGAAATAATTTCCGGTAAATCTGAATAATGTGGAATAAAAACATCGGTACCGCAGGTTGCAATAAGTTCTATAAAACCTTTCTGATGATATTCCGAAAACTGTTTAATCAGATTACATTCATATTTTTTTTCAAAATCAGCAAGCAGCTGTTTATTTCTTGCTATTGTTTTTTCTATTATATTTGCAATCGCTTTGCTTTTAGAATCGTCAGATAAAGATGAAAGCTGTTTTTCTCCAAGTACAATCCTCTTTGTAAGCCATTCAACATACAGTTCCTGGATTTCACGCTTTTCAAGGAGCGAACAGATAACAGGAGCCAGAACAAGCCCAAACCGACATCTTGTACCATCCTTTTCAAGCCTTTCCACCATATTCAAAAGTGGAATATAAATCTCTGACACAGACTCAAAAAAATCATTAAGTATCGGCAGAGAAGCTTCTTCATCTTTTCCCGAAACCCTAATATAATTTTGATTTGCATTGATTACAAAAACTAAATCTTTATGCATAATTCTTTTTCCTGTAACTCTCACCTACCCCGAAAACGAGTGCCTGTGATTTTTATATTGATTCATCAAAATATTTTCAATGCCCGAAAGCTTGATTATTTCTGGATAATCGCTCTGCTTACCTGGCTGAATATTATTAAGAGCATCTGACCCCTGCGGTATTTCCATTACCGGTGAAAAAGCAAGAACATTTCTGTTAGTTCCCGAAATATAAACAAGTTCTATTCTTATATACTTTTCGCCAGCCGGAATAAGAACATACTGTTCCTGACTTCCAGCCGTTACTTTAATTTCAAAGGATTCTTTTGGAGTTAATTCTTCTGCTGAAGGAAGAGAACATACTCTAAGCATAAGAGTGCAATCGTGAAGCTCTTTAAGCTTATTGTTATCGCTGTTGCTTATATTCCAAAAAACAAATGCCCAAACAGGATTTCTTAAAATACAAGAAATCTGAGTTTCATTATATCCGTGCGGAAGTACAATATTATCATCCGAAGATTTGCTGGTAGAAATTACCATATCTTCGTTAAAAAGCTTTGATTCCTCAACTATATCAAGAAGCTCGCAGATTAAAAAACGGCGGTCCAAATCTTCCGGAACGTCAACTCCATACTCATCAGCAAGCTTGCTTAAATCTGAAAAGGATAAAGTTTCCAGATACGCCCTGTTTATATTTTCGGTTTCCATAAACACTAATAATCCAAAAAAATGCAATATCTGTCAACTAGCGGAAGCGAAAGTTGTTTTTTGGTGACAATCATTTTTACGTATCATTTTTCAAAAAAGAATTAAAGTTTTCTGTGGGATTCCGATAATACAAATATAGGGCAGGAATTACGGGTGATTAGACATCCAGGCACCTGAAAACCGCCTGATTTTGTTTACTTATATATTAAAGTTGAAAAGTGTGTGAGACTTTTCAACTTTTTTTTTGCCTTACCAAAAGGTTTGCGGTAAAAGACTTTCAGTCTTGAAATCAAAATAGAATAAGTCTATAGTTAAAGTTATGATTGATATTAAAAAATACAAAAGCTTTGCAAAAATACAACTGCAGAACAGATGGACAGTGCCTATTCTTATGACACTCATTATTGGTGTAATAATCAGATTGTTCAGTCTTCCATCCGACATACAAATGATTAAAGAGTTTACCTCAGGCTCTTTAAGTCAGGCCGGAAACTTAAACCTTCGACAAATATTTCAATTACTTACAGAATCCTCTTCCGGGCAAAACACTTTTATAGATTTTATTCTCTCATTGATTGAGCTTTCCGTTCAGTTCATATTAACTTACGGTGCCCTTTGCGTTTATATTGCAATGTCCCGTTCACCAGAGCAGGTACCTTTTTCGACCTTCTTTGAGGGCTTAAGCAACTGGAGCCGCGGCTTGCTCACAGGCCTCTATCTGACACTCCGCATTTTCCTCTGGGGACTTATAGCTGTTCCTGTCCTTTCAGCATTTTTTATTCTCTTAACCATTGTAAACATTAACTTAACAAGCCAAATTGTTGTTACTCTCTCTCCGATTATCTTATTACTGGGAATGATTCCTGCATTCATTAAAGCCTTTGCCTATTCACAAACCTTCTATCTTGCTGCAGAATATCAGAACCTCAAAATTACCGATGCCCTTAAATTAAGTATAAAGCTTACGGATGGTCACAAAATGGATATTTTCCTTGCAGAACTCAGTTTTATAGGCTGGTTTTTACTTGGATTCATCACCTTTGGAATTGCAAATCTGTGGATTTCACCATATTACAGAATGTCAATGACAAACGTATATCACGCTCTTTTAAAAGAAGCTTTGGAAAATGAAAAAATCAAACCGGAGGAATTAAAGCAAGAATGCAAAGAAAATCAAGAAACGGACTTATAGTTTTTATTGTTATTTTAGTTTTAGTAGCATGTATCGGAGTTCTGTCTTTTGTTACAGGCGACAAGTTCAACTCATTCGACGAATCAAACACTGGAAATCCAAATGGCATTTCTAATTATGATTATGATGATGAGCCTGCACCTAATAAAAAAGCTTATATCGCCGCAGTACAGATTGAAGGCGTAATTGACAGCGCAAACACAACCTACAATCAAAAATGGATTCTTTCGGTTATTAATGAGCTTAAATATGATGATAACAACACAGGTATTGCCCTTTACATCGATTCTCCGGGCGGAGCAGTTTATCAGGCTGATGAAGTTTACCTTGCCCTTAAGGATTACAAAAAGACCGGCAAAAAAATCTATGTTTACATGGGGCCTTTAGCTGCTTCCGGCGGTTATTATATTTCCTGTGCAGCAGATAAAATCTATGCAAACAGAAACACACTTACAGGTTCAATCGGCGTTATTTCCAGCCATGTTCTTGATTTTTCTGAACTGCTTTACAACATCGGTATTGAATCAACAACAATCTATTCAGGCGACAACAAAAACATGGGAGCCTATGACGAAGAGTTTACCGAAGAACAGCAGGAAATTATGCAGGAAATCTGTGATGAATGTTACGAACAGTTTCTTTCTATTGTAAAGGAAGAACGCAACATGATGGATGAATATGCCCGCAAGCTTGCTGATGGAAGAATATACACAGCTTCTCAGGCAGTACGAAATGGTCTTATTGATAAAATAAGCGACTGGGATTCAATGGTACGTGATTTAAGCTATGCAATAAACGGTACACCATCCTGCAATGTAAAAACCTTTAAGTACGAAAAAAAGCTTACCTTTATGGAACAGCTTATGACAACCTTCACTGGTATTAAACCTGCAATTGCCGAAACTCATACCGCAATGCCAATGTACATTTACCAGAAATAATTTTGCCGGGTGGTTCTTCTAAAAAGTGATGATGAACACACTTGCTTTTTTACCGTTGACTAAAGTGTGAGGTCCATCCTGGACATTCAGGCTTTTTTCAACGGTAATTTTTTTTAACTCTTCTACTCTGGCTGTAAGAATTACCATTCTGCCGCCACTGCAGATTAAGCTTTTTACCGAATCAAAAAACTTCCTGTAAAAATCAGCTATATCACCAATATCTTCAAAATAACCCCAGGGCGGATCAGTTATGATGAGGGAAACACGATGGTCATCAGTAGCAGTGTCAGTTTCAGCCCCATCATCGCACACAAAATCTTCTGCAGTAAGCTTAAGAGAATCTTTACGGGCAATTACAACATTCTCTTTTTTTAAATGCCTGTTTTCCTTAAGCATAGTGATTTTTTCATCATCAATATCGAAGGCAAAAAGTTTTTTATATGGAAAGTTTTTTGCAAGCTGGAGGGGAATTGAACCATAACCGCAGAAGGGGTCACAAACAACATCATCTTTTGTACACCCGGCAAAAGAACAAAGCAGATACGCAAGCTCCGGCCTGAGCTCTCCTTTATGAAGATTCTTTTCTGTAAACTCACGCTTAGAAATAAGCTGTCCGCAAAAGGCAAAGCCTTCCCGCCTAATGCTGTACCATATTTCCGTTGAAGGAGAAACCCTATCAATCTTCAGCTTTGAATTACGTAATACAGTATCTTCCGCCTTTCTTGCAGTATTCGCCTCAACCTTTGCAAACTGATTCTCATTTACAAAACGAACCCTAAAAGTTCCTTTATTAATAAGATAATACTTATTCTCGCTTGCCACAGCTCCCACCAGGGAATTAAAGTTCAAGCCCTTCCCCTTCATAGTCTTTAGCACAAAAAAGGTATTGTTAAAATAGTTGATTTTTTCCAGGTCTCTTGAATTACCGTCGTACTGGTAATGAATGAGTCCGTCAAAAAGATTGAGTATCTTAAACTTTTCCAACCGTTTTTCCAAATCTTCAGCCACTACATCCTGAAATCCTGTAAGAAAAGTTGAAACAAATTGCGCCATACAAGTAATGTATATTTTCTATTCCTTTTTATCAACTAGACATAAAATCATAAAATCAGCTATAATACTAGAACACGCTATGTAATAATGTGTTAAAAAAACACTAAAGGTGTTTACAACACTAGGAGGATAGTTGGCAAACAACACGAACACACAAAATAACAATAAGGGGCAGCGGATAAACGAGAATATCCGTGTGCGTGAGGTACGACTTATCGATGATGAGGGCAACCAGCTTGGAATAGTTCCAACACAGGAAGCTCTTAAACTGGCAAAAGAAAAGGATCTCGACCTTGTTGAAGTTTCGCCAAATGCAAATCCACCGGTTTGTAAAATACTTGACTATGGTAAATACCGGTTCGAACAGGAGAAAAAGCTCCGAGACTCCAAAAAGAATCAGAAGGTATTAAAACTCAAGGAAATCAGAATGCAGCCAAAAATTGGTTCGGGTGACCTTGATACCAAAGCCAAACATATTCAGGAGTTCCTTAATGAAGGTGATAAAGTAAAAGTTACAATTCGTTTTCGTGGACGAGAACTTGCACACACCGAATTGGGGTATGACGTTCTGAATGAGGTGCTTAAGCGACTTACCTCGGCGTACAACATTGACAAACCAGCCGCTATGGATGGTAGGAATATGTCAATGACAATCTCAGCAAAAGCCGCAAAATAAGAGGTTACGAAAATGCCTAAAATGAAAACAAAGAAGTCTGCTGCAAAACGTTATTCTTTAACAGGCAGTGGAAAAGTAAAACACAAGAAACAGAACCTTCGTCATATTTTGACAAAACGTTCTCCAAAAAGAAAGAGAAATCTTCGTGCTACTGGTTATGTAGCAGAAGCCGACGCAAAGAAAATCAGAAAGCAGATGCTTCCTTATGGTTAATAGGAGAATGAAATGTCAAGAGCGATAGATGGAACAAAAAGAAAGAATCGCCGTGTAAAGATTTTGAAGCTTGCTAAAGGCTTCCGTGGCGACAGAAAATCAAATTATAAACCAGCAAAAGATGCTGTAACAAAGGCTCTCGGCCATGCTTATGTTGACCGCCGTGACAAGAAACATGAGTTCCGCTCTTTGTGGATTGCACGTATTAACGCAGCTGTACGCGAAGAAGGACTTACATATTCACAGTTCATCAACGGTATTAACAAAGCAGGTATTAAATTGAACCGCAAGGCTCTTTCTAATATGGCTATTGAAGATCCTGCAGCTTTTAAAGCAGTTGTTGAAGCTGCAAAGAAAGCTCTTAACGCATAAGGTGATAGTATGATTACACTCGATCAAGTTTTGTTATTGGAACAGAAGGTAGAAAGTGCTGTTGCTAAAATACAACAGCTTGAAGCAGAAAACGATGCTCTGCGCAATAAATGTTCAGAGCTCACAAACGCGCTTTCGGCTAAATCGGAGCAGCTTTCGTCTTTTGAGACAGACCAGAACAAGATCGAGCAGGGCATACGAAAAGCCCTTGACCGGCTCAACACAATCGAAAACTCTGTACTTAAAGCAGCCGGTCAGCTTCAGGGTAACACACAACCCCAGGTTACAGCAAAACCAGTTGCTGCTGTAGCTCCAAGCACACAAAGCTTTGAAACAATGAAACCTGTTGTTCAGGAAACACCAGTACAGCCAGTTGTTGAAGAACCAGCTCCTGAACAGGAAGAAGAAGAGGAAGCACTTGAACCAGAAAGCAAGCCTCAGCCTTCTTTCCAACCAACCTACGATGAACAGCAGGATGATGCAATCGCAGATGATTCTGCTGAAGCTTCTTCTGAAACTACTGACGAAGATAATTTTGATTCTGAATATTCTGGTGATTTTGAAGAAGATAATTCTCAAGACAATTTAGGATTCGATATTTTCTAATGGGCAAGCTTCATATCAATATTCTTGATACATCCTTTACTATTCAAACAAACGAAGACGAGGAATACTTACAAAAACTTCTCGGTTATTACACACGTATTGTTGAAGACGTTTCCCATATCAAATCAATAAAAACTCCATTACAGATTTCAATACTTGCCGGCATAATGCTCTGTGATGAACTTTACAAAGAAAAAACAACCGTTGTAAAAATGCAGGACGGTCAGACTGTTCCAAATCAGAATCTGCCTCCTGAAAACAATTCCGATGGCGAAGAACTTGAACGCCGCACAATCGCAATGATTGATAAAATCAACCGGGTTTTATAGGAATCACTCAATTGGAAAACCTTCATATCTGGATAGATGCAGATTCCTGCCCTACTCTGGTCCGCGACTACCTTATCCGCTATTCTGAAAAGCTTTCAATAAAAGTTTCATTTGTAGCAAACAAACCGATTCCAACACAGGAAAAAGCCCCTTATGAAATGATTATCTGCCCGGCCGAAAAAGATGCTGCCGATAATTACATCCTTGAACATTGCTCTCAAAACGATATTGTCATTACACGAGATTTACTTTTTGCACAAAAGCTTATAGAAAAACAGGTTACCGTAATAAATGACCGGGGAACAGTTTTTTCAAAAGAAAACATCGGTCCCCTGCTAACCGAAAGGGAATATAACCTGCAGCTTGCAGAAATGGGACTGGTAAAGCATTTTAACGAAGGCTACGATAAAAAAAAGTTTTCAGCCTTTGCAAACTGCTTTGATAAAATCGTCAATCAAAAACTGGCACAATTAAGGTAAACAATTCAAAAAAGATTGCCGCATCAAATACGACAATGACAAAGGATTATTTTTCTTCTTCATCAGGGAAAGCCATCTGAATGGCACAGATTCGGTCACGTACCTGCATAAATGCAAGAACAACCTCAGGGTCAAAATGACTTCCTGCACTATCCTGAATCTCTGCAAAAGAATCTTCTATTGACCACGATTCCTTATAGCATCGTTTATGACTCAAGGCATCAAAAACATCGGCAACTGCTACAATGCGTGCTGCAAGTGGTATGTCGCGGCCGGAAAGCGGTTCACTTTTTGGAACCCGTCCATCAATAATAGAAAACTGTTCAAGATCAACCTTTCCAGGATAACCTGTAGGACCACCATCCCAGCGGTCGTGATGATGAAGTGCAATATCTTCACACATCTGGTCAAGGAAGCTCTCTGGTGGCTCAAAAAGCTGAGCACCAATACAGGTGTGTCCCTGCATAATGCTTCGCTCTTCATCTGTAAAACGCGGAGAAACCTTCTTTAAGATAATATCAGAAATACCAACCTTTCCTACATCGTGGAACTTAGCCGCAATTTTAAGGGCATCTCTATATTTATGGATTTCCTGCTCCGGTACATTATGATTAAATGCCCAGCGGTCGTAAATCTCAAGAGAGAAGGATGAAACACGCTCAACGTGAGGATAAGTTTCTTTAGGATCACGGAACTCTGCCATTTTGAGCATTCGTTTTACCATATTGCTTGTAAGGTACGCATGCTGTAAAGCCTGAACCGCACTCGAAGCAAAATGAGAAATTAAAAGTTCAGCTTCCTGATTAAAGGAAATAATTTTACCGCTTGCATCCTGAGCATTGATAATCTGAAGGATTCCGAGTAACCGGCCATTTGCCATCTTTAATGGCAGTGTATACATTGATTTTGTACGGTAGTCGGTAGTAAGATCTGTGTTTTTATTAAACTTATACGGTTTATCTTCCGGAATCTGGTAACAGTCATCTATTTTCAACGGCTGACCGGTATAAGCAACATAACCGCAAATCTGTTTTTCGTTTATAGGGAAAGAAAAAGAAGTATAAGGCAGCTTCATTCCAGGTGGAAGTTCACGCAGCAAAGTGTCGTTCTGGCCGTACTTAATTTTGATTCTGTTGCCTTCAACAACATAAATTGATCCGGCATCGGCATTAACGATTCTTCGTGTCTCAGTGAGGATTCTTTCAAGAAGAACATCAACGTCCTGAATCTCACCAAGCTGACGTTCAACTTCAATAATCTGCTGTAATTTGTCTTCGTTATTCGTATTTTTATTCACCATACACTCACCAGTAAGAAAATAAGGAAAACGTCCTACCTTAACATAATATTATAGGATAGAAAATTAGAAAAAATCAAGTTTTTTATACAGTTTTTTATATATAATTTTTCCTTATAATTGAAAAATAAATCGGCCCCGCTCCCTTCTGATTATCAGGCAGAATCATATAGCCGTATTGTGTTTTTTCAAAGCCAGGGAACTCAAGGTGCGGATTTAATGACGTACACTTCCCTATTATAGAAGTATCGGGGACAGGTTCCAGCAGAGAAAAAGCTGATGAAGAAAACTTTTTGGTAAGCCGCTCAATCATTCCGTCATTTTCTTCAGGACAGAGCGCACATGTTGAATATAAAAGTATTCCACCCGGAACAAGAAGCCTGAATGCGCAGGAAAGCAATGCCCACTGTTCGGTAGTGACAGTTTTTATTCTGGACGGTGACCACTGATTCAAATATTTTGGATCTGCAATTACGTGGCGTTCCGAAGAACATGGAGCATCCAGAAGGATTCTTTCAAAACATTCAGTTTTCTTAGTACACCATTTTGCGCCGTCACTGCATGAAACTTCAATCCGGGAGCTTATCTGTTCGGGCAGGCAGGTCTGTACAACAGTTGCAAGCCTTTTTTTCCTTTCAGGTGAACGCTCGTTTGAAAAAAGCTTTGTCTGTCCATCCATCCGCGAAGCAAGAACAAGAGTTTTTCCACCGGGAGCCGCACACAAATCAAGGATAGATTCAACCCCTTCTACAGGCAGACACGAGGCGGCAAAAATGCTCGCAGAATCCAGAAAGTATGATTTTTCTGCACCTTCAATTTTATATTCCACAGACTGGTTAGGTTCTGCAAATGCTTTTTTGAGCAAATCCCAGCGGTCGCCATAAAGATTACGGTAGTACTGATCAAAGCCATCCTTACCGCGGAGAGAAGTTGAATTGTTTTTCCGTTCTGACTGTTTCATATTTTATTTTGCAAAATGCTGTTTATAAAACTCGGAGTTGCTTTGTTTTTCCTTATTAAACTGCTCCAGCCTTTCAGAAAGTGATGATGATAAATCGCCATCATCTGCCACTGCTGCCTTAATCACATAAGCGCCACTTCCATCATCAGCAAGCTCTAAAATCCCAATATCAAGCTTAAAACGCTGAATCCTTTTTACCGCTGCCTCAATTTTAGCCGCAAACTCAGGATTCTCACAGGCAGTTTTATAAAGCACGCGTGCAGGCTTTAAAATCCTTTTTTCCGAAATCATAATGCAGTCAATGCCAGCTTCTACCGCCATAACAACAGCTTTTTCTGGTGCATAACCGTTGGAAGCAAGAGCACCCATAAAAATATCATCAGAAAAAATTATACCATTGTAGCCATATTTATTACGCAGGATTTCCGTAACCCAGACATGAGAAAGGCACGAAGGAACTTTCCCGTCAACAGCCTTTGTTCTTGCGTGCGACATAAGTATGCCTGAAGGATTCTGTTTTATAAGCTCTTCAAAAGGTTCCAGAGATTCAAAAAGCTCTTTTTCTTCAAGCTTGATTTCCGGAAGACCTGTGTGAGGGTCGGTATTTGTGTTGCCCGGAAAATGCTTTAGGACTGTACCAATGCAGTTATCTTCATACGCCCTTATTGCAGCGGTTCCGTAGTTCTTTACCTGTGCAGCATCACCAAAGCTTCGTTCTGCAAGAAAATCCCTGTTGGAATCCGTACAAACCTCTACCACCGGCGCAAGGTTTACATGAAAACCAAGCAGCTTCATCTGCTGTGCCTGCATCCCATATAACTGGGCAGCTTCATCAGCGTCAATTTTTTCTACAATATCCTGAGAAGACGGAAGCGGGCCGCTTATTTTCCTTAGCCTGTTTACATAACCACCTTCCTGGTCAACGGCAAGAAACGGCGGATTTTTTCCGTTAGTCATACAGAACTCACGTATTGAATCTGTAAAGCCCATAATCTGTGCAGGACTGTCGCCAATGTTAAAAGAAAAAAACAGATATCCGCCGGGAATAATATAAGAGCTTTCGGGGATTTCCTGATTATTTGAAATATCACGAAGATGTTCAACCGGCATAAAGGTTGTATTGCCTTCAAGGTTTTCTATAAAAAGCTGGCAGATTTTTTCTTCCAGCGGCATATCGTGAACAAAGCTTTCAAACGCATCTATTTTCTGCTGATTTATATCTTTAATCCGCTGATAAACTGCACCTGCATTCTGGTGAGTTTTCTTTTCTCTTTCGTTAGTAAGCAGATTTTCTTTTGTATATGGGAATTTTTTTGCGCACAATGTAAGCGGTATAACTGAAAGCAAAAGCAGTAAGATAAAGATTCTCTTCATAGTAAGATTATACTGTAAAACAACGGGTGCAACAATAAGGCTGTTTAGCATACCCGATGATTGAATGTGCTTTATATAAGAGTTATAATTTAATTATGAACATAGCAATTATTACAGGTGCAAGCTCCGGAATGGGCGTTGAGTTTGCCCGTCAGCTTGCCAGAAAAGACCTTTACGATGAAATATGGATTATTGCACGCCGCACAGAAAAGCTTGAAGGCGCAGCTTTTGGAATCAATTCAGAAATTAAAAAACACCTTGTACGTCCTGTTGCAATGGACATTTCCGGCAAGGAAGGCGTACAGCGATTCAAAGAGTTTTTTCTTACCGAAAACGAGATTCATAAAAACCCGGACAACGCAGGCGGAAATGGACTTACTGTTGGAATGCTCATAAACAACGCAGGCTTTGGCACTTATGGTCCTTTTGAAGAAACTTCCGTTACACGCGAAATGGATATGGTTGATTTGAACTGCACTACCCTTACCGGAATTACCGGAGTTGTGCTTCCTTTTTTACAGGTCGGCTCCATCATCATAAACACGGCAAGCCTTGCTTCTTTTTTACCGCTCGGAAACTTTGCAGTTTACGGTGCAACAAAAGCGTATGTTCTCAGCTTTTCTATGGCGCTTTCTGCTGAGCTTAAGGATAAGGGTATTAAAGTCTGCGCTTTGTGTCCGGGACCTGTTTCTACAGAGTTTGCAAATGTTGCTTCCAATGGTGCAAGACCGGAAGTAAAAAATGGCTTACCGGCAGATAAGGTTGTTGCTCATTGTCTGGAAAAAGCGTTCAACGGAAAACGTACTGCAATCTATTCTTTTAAATGGAAATTTAAGGCAGCAGCAAGCAGATTTGTCGGACGATACGCAGGAGCACGCTTTACATTCAAGTATAACAAAAGACCTCACAATCCGGAGTAATAAATGACAGGTGGACTTTTTACAGATTTTTATGAGCTCACAATGGCACAGGGGTACTGGAAGCGGCAGATGAATAACCGTGTGGTTTTTGATATGTTCTACCGCAAAAATCCTTTTAACAATGGATTTGCCGTTGTTGCCGGTAATGAACCGCTTCTTTCAGAGCTGCTTTCTTTTTCTTTTTCTGATGATGATATTGCATTCTTACGTGAACAGAAGCTTTTTGAAGAAGGCTTTTTATCTTATCTGAAAGATTTTCACTTTACCGGTGATGTTTATATGATTGATGAAGGCTCTGTTGTTTTTCCACAGGAGCCGCTTGTAAGGATTTCTGCCCCGCTTATTGAAGCACAGATTATAGAAGGACTTGTACTTAATCTTATTAATTTCCAGAGCCTGATTGCAACTAAAACTGTACGAATGTGGCTCTGTTCAAAAAAGGCTCCTATTATGGAGTTCGGCCTCAGGCGGGCACAGGGCTTTGACGGAGCAGAAAGTGCAACCAGGGCTGCATATATTGGTGGCGTTGCGGGAACTTCAAACACACTTGCCGCAAAAAAATATGACATTCCCGTAATGGGAACTATGGCTCATTCCTGGGTAATGTCTTTTGATTCTGAGCTTGAAGCCTTTGAAAAATATGCAGAGCTTTATCCCGAAAACTCCGTATTTTTAATAGACACTTACGATACACTAGGTTCCGGTATTAAAAATGCAATTAAGGCTGGGAAAACACTTGCTGACAAAGGCTATAACTTTGGTGTCCGTCTTGATTCCGGCGATATTGAATATCTGTCACGGCAGGTAAGACGTGAGCTTGATGCAGCTGGTTTTAAAAATGCAAAAATTGCAGTTTCAAATGATTTAACTGAAGAAATAATTTCTACACTTGTTGCAAACAAAGCCCCGATTGACAGTTGGGGAATTGGAACAAATCTTGTGACTGGCGGAACAGAATCAGCATTTACTGGTGTGTACAAGCTTTGCGGCCGTTACAATGCTCAGGCTGGCTGCATTCAACCTGCAATGAAGTTTTCCGATAATCCTTCAAAAATGACAAACCCAGGTGTAAAAAAAGTTCTGCGTCTTTATGATGAAAACGGAATGGCCAGTGCTGATATAATCTGCCTTGAAAATGATAAAATTGAAGCCGGAGTTGAATACAGATTTTTCCATCCTATTATTGATTACCAGCAGTTTACATTTACTCCTGCTAAGGTTGAAGAGCTTTTGAAAAAGCGGATTGAAAACGGAAAGCCTGTATCACCTTTATTGCCGGAAAAAGAACAGATAGTTTTGAGCCGCAAGAATATGGAAAAACAGCTTGAATGCTTTGATGAATCTTACAAGAGGATTTTGAATCCGCACATTTATAAGGTTTCGCTGAGCGAAAATCTTAAGCAGCTTAAAAAGATGTTTATTGAAGCTAACATAAAGTAAACTTAGAACTCAGGGCACGGAACAAAAGGTCTTTTTTTGACTGTTCGCCGTCGGTCAAAGCTTCAAGCTTCCGGCGGGCAAGCTTGCGGTCTGAGTTATCCTGGTAGTTACAGGTACAGGTAAAGCCCGCAAAACCTTTTTCTTTTGCATGAGCAATTATACGGTCTTCAGAAATATAACACAAAGGTCTTATAATCGTAACTGGATACTTATCATACTTGAAGGCCGGGCTCATTGCCGAAAACTCACCCTTATTTAAAAGATTCATCAGGAGCGTTTCCAAAATGTCATCCTTATGATGACCAAGTGCAATTTTATTGTAGCCGTTTTTTATTGCGTAATTTAAAAGCTCTGTGCGTCTTTGAGTTGAGCACCACCAGCAGTTCATTTTTTCACCCTGCTTTACCCTTTCAAGGATATTTACATCAAGCTGTTCAAAAGGTACATTCCATTCCGTAAAAAGCTGACGGAGGTTTGGTGGAAAACCCGGGCCAAAATCACTTTTTATGAATAAAGCCTTGTATTCAAAATCGCCACCTGCATTTTCAGGACGCAGCTTTCGGTTAGCAAGATATTCAATCAGTGCAGTTGAATCCTTACCGCCGCTTGCACCTACAAGAATACGGTCGCCATGCTGAATGAGTTTATAATCAAAAACTGCCTTATCTATCAGGCTGGAAAGCTTTGGTTCTTTTTTCATCTTATTCCAAAACAGTGTACTTAAAGTCGCTGAAGGTTGCACTTCCACCTTCTTTTACAGTTGCATAATTAAACAGTGCAAAACGGCAGCCTGTAAAATGGTCAAGCGAATACTGCAGGCGTTTGTTGCTTCCAAGCTTTACATATTTTTTAGTCTGCTGATTATAATAGAAGAACTGAGCGTTTTCCTTTCCCTGTGAAAAATCGCACACAACCTTCAAAGTGATTTTGTACGCTTTTTTACCACCGGTAATTTTTCCATCATCAAGTTCAACAGAATCTTTAATAACCCCAGCATAAAGCTCATTTGCATTTTTAAGGTTACCATTCGGCTGGCGTTCAACCATTACAAGCTTATATTTTCCGCCTTCCCTGGTAACTCCAATAAATCCGTAATTTCCTTCCAGTGCACAAAGGCCTGCAAAATCACTGTCGTTTATTTTTGAAAAATCAAGTGTTACTTCGGCTTCGCAATGTTCGGTAAAAGTTCGCTGAGTTAAAGTATTAGCTGCCTGACAGATATTCTGAACGACTTTTCCTGTTGTTAGTGTAAACTTACCGCCGGAAGTCTTACCGTTACTTTCAAAAGAATAATATCGTTTATCCGGAATATGATTCCATTGCCACGGCTTACAAAGCTTTCCATTTTTATCAATAAAATCATTACAATAAAGCGGCTCGTATTTATAATCGGGCTTTGAATCTGGCACAGTGACTGTTAGTGGCGCCTTACCAGCTTCCCCAAAAACAGGAAAATCATTTTCCCATTTTACGGGAACAAGAACAGGAATGCGTCCCAAAGCACCGTGATCCTGAAAAAGCATTCCGTACCAGTTACCGTCCACAGCCTGAACAATTCCGCCCTGCGCTACTCCACTGTTCCAGCCGCCATGTTCTGAACAAAGAATATCAGCCCCTTTATACGGACCGTCAACCTTATCGGAAACAAAGCACGCTTCAGTACGCATTTTTCCTTTTGGCCAGTGAATAAAGAAAATATAATATTTACCGTTTATCTTGTAAAAATGAGCGCCTTCATAACCAAGTATAAAATCGCTTTCATCCTTTATGATAATTTTATTTATGCCATCTTTTTTCGGTTTTGAAAGATCAGGCTCCATTTCTGTAAGGTGAATATTTGTATTACCGCTTACTATATAAGTCCTTCCGTCATCATCAAAAAGAAGAGACATATCGTGATAAAATCCGCTTATGTTAGACATTTTCCAGGGGCCATCAATTTTTTCAGAAGTATAAAGATAAGTCTGGTGAGTATCGTTTGCAAAAAAGGTAACGTAAAAAAGCCCGTTGTGGTGTCGTATTGAAGCAGCCCACATTCCCTGACTGTAAATGCCTTTATTATCCCAGAGCCTCTGCGCAGGAGTTCCGTCAAGCTGGTCGTAAATATAAGAAGCAATTTCCCAATCCACAAGATTATATGAACGCAGGATTACGCCACCCGGCATAAAGTACATTGTTGTGCTTATCATATAATAGGTGTCGTCCACGCGGATAATGTCCGGGTCCGGATAATCAGAAAAAATTACGTTTGCTGATGATGTTTTTGTCTGCATTAACTGTATACTGTCTGTCTGCATTTTATTACCTGCCTGTGCGAAAAGATAATGAGAACATAATAGAAGAAAAAGAAAGAAAAGGAAAGATTTTTTTTGTAAAAGATTTCGCTGTAGTTTTATCATACAATCATTATACCATATTTGTTTAATAACAACAAAAAAAGGCTGCCTGAAAATATCAGACAGCCTTCTATTAAGGAGGATTTGTCGGGTCAAGCCCGACAATGACATTCGGAACTTTCCGATAATGTCATTGTGTCATTCTCCGACTTGATCGGAGAATCTTACAAGCTAAGCATACTTTCAACCTTCTTTTCCAAAGGAAGCTTTGTAATCTTATAATCTTTAAGATCGATGCTGAGCATTACATAACCACCGTTAAACTCTTTTACACCATTACAAACGAGTGTATCTTCATAAAGGTTGAATGAATAGATAAGACTAAGCTTTGGACCATTGTAATTCTTAAGTAAATCTACAGTCTCATTTCCTGAATGATAATAGATTGTCTTTCCGCCCTGTGCAAGTGCAGCAACACCCTTAGAGTTTGCAGCAAATGGCTTTTTATACCAAGGGTCTGTTTCTTCACGTGCATAATCCTTTGACCAGCGAGGTTTAAACTTAAGTTCATCAAGTCCATCCGGCTGAGTACAAACAAAATTTCCATTTTCATCTGTAAGCTTGAACATCAATGCATAATCATTATCCTCTGTTTTACTGCTCCAAACATCGTTCAACAACCAGGTTCCTTCATCATTTGAAAGAATAATTCCGTTATAGTTTCTTGAAAGCTTGCTCTTAATATAAGTTTCGTCCACAGTATCTTTACCAAAAGACTTACCTGTTGTTTTGTTATGAATGAAAACATCAAATGGGAATACAGGCTGGATATATAATCCGTCACCACTGAATGGTAGAGAATACCCTTCTTCTTTGTATCCGCCAGCTCCAGACTTCACATCTTTATCTGGTTCTTTATATGGTTCACACCAATAATTTACAAAGAAATCACCTGTAATGGTTCCTATTATCCATTGATTTAACCATGCATTTTTAGAATCAGAAATGACATCAGTATTAAGAGCATTCGTTGGATCACCATTTACATAACACCAATCAGGATAACCATAAACGTCCTTATAAGAAGTATTTACTAAAAACTTCAAAAGAGCTTCATCGGTAAGAGGTTTTCCTTCATCATCTTTTGCACTTTCATAGATTATAGAAAAATCTTTAGTTTCTTTTATTAATTTGCCTTCCTCTTCATTCCAATATGAAACTGTAAGAGCTTTATCATCTTTTTTATCTTTAAAATAAGAAAGATCAAATTGATATACACTACGGTCATAACCACCAGCATCCATTAAATAATCAATAACAGCCTTGTAATCAGGATTATCAGGCTTAGGAATTGAACCATCCAGATTTCCAGAAGCCTTAGTTTCCAGAACACTAACAAAATCCCACCAACCAATTGCAGAATGGCGTTTAACTCCTTCTTTTGTATAACCACTGCTTGTTTTTCTTGCAACATAAAGTCCACTTGTTTTGCGGAGAGGATCATTATATTCATCAACGTACCAGTAAACGTTATTTGTAAGAGGATTGAATGAAATTGTAGAAACTGCCCATGTAGGCTCTGTTGGTTCTGTTTCAGGCTCATACTCATACAATGCACTTGGAGCTGCACCAGAGTTTACAGGCATTACATAAACATTATTCTTAAGACCATTAACCATTACGTTCAGGAATACATATTTTCCGTCTTTTGTTACAGTAAAGTTTCTTATTTCAACAGTTGATTTTGTACCAAGATTAAGCTTGTATGTATCAATCATATCACTGCAAGGATTGTATCTGATAATTACAAACTCATCCTTTACATCGTCATGAACAAGCATAAAGAGGTTTCCGTTTTCATCAAACTGGAGATAATCTTCACCGTCATTTTCCTTAATCCAGGTTGTAAGGAAGTATCTAACATTACCATCGATATTAAGAACATCTATAACAGTTCCATCAGGCTTAAGGTACATAACCATACTGATTCCAGGTGCAGGAGTATCATCAGTATACTTCCACCAGTCAATATAGCATGCAAATACAGTATAAACACCCTTTGCTTCAGGTTCTGCTTCTGAATACGGACATGTATAAACTTCACGTACCGGCTGAGGAACACACCAGTCTGCAAGCTTGAGTTCTTCTTTTGGAACTTCCATTGCATCTACTTCTTCAAGAACAAGGTCTCCATTATCATCTGTAACTGGATTTCCAGCTTCATCTGTTTCTGGAACAAGTGCAATCAAAGAATCAAGAGCATCATCGTTAGCTGCTCTCCCCTGTGTTGCTTTAGTCCACTGTGTAGCCAGATACTTGGCATCCTTTGTATTGAACTTAATCAATTCATTACTTTTAGCATTGTGTTCTTCTTGTGTCACCTTTGCTTCTGGTTCATTCGCACATCCAGCCAAAAGTAAAAGTACAATTCCCATTCCAAGAACTGCACTCTTTAGCAATCCATTTTTCATTTTTTTCATAACTAATCTCCTATAGAATTATGGATACCAGGGAGAATAAGTATTTTCCCTTATAATAAAATAATAACCTTGAAAAATTGATTTGTAAAAGGAAAAAAACTCCTAATTTTTGTGTCCCAAAAAAATAATTATGTGTCATTGTCCTACTTGATACGACAATCTCATCACCCTTTCGGGAGTTTTTCTCCTTTTTTTTCGCGAAACTGTTTTTATTTGTTTTTTTTCAGAGGATTTCGTATATAATTTCAGATATGAAAAAAAGAGTTCGTTATCTTATTACAGCCATATTATTATTATTTAACTTTAAGCTCTCTGCCTACATTACAAGCTTCCCGGAAGATTTATACGATTATCTTCAGAACAACTATGAAGCCTGCAGAGTTTATGATTTTGTAACTGATGAAAAAAGCGGTTATTACTTTTTGAATCTGAGATTAAAAAGAGACTTTATATATAGAATACTTGCAGTAAATATTGCTGAACCAGAAAAATCCAGTGAACTTTTTGAAATATACAACAAAGAAGGCGACCCCATAACAAGCCTTGCCTATAATCAAAAAAACGAAACCCTATATTTTGCCGTACATAATGGTTATTCAAATGAACTTGATATTCAAACAGAACAATATTCGGGTATTTATGCAGTTACAAAAAACTCCGAGGGCTTGCTGGTAAAAGAAAACCTTCGAAAATACATGCGGATTAACGACTGGTTTTTTAAAAATACCACACGCTTCTATTTAAAACGTTCTGCCCCCGACTACAACGGTTTTCTAAATTATTGCCTCAGTTTTGCCGACCCGGGCGTAAATCCTGTTTTTTGTATTACTGATGATAAAGGTAAAACTCTAACAAATCTGGAAGCTGCAAAATATATAGTTAATTCAAATCTTATAGAAGACTTCTGCCATGAAACTGATAGTTTAAGTAATTTCCCCCTTTATAAACATCTTTTTGTTGCAGATGAAAAGGGAAATCCAACTTCAAAGTCAGCAATAAGTTATATTTCAAGTGATTCAGTTTTCTATGGCAGGCTTGATTTTAGTTTTAATGATTTATTCCTTATTGTCTTTGATGGCTCCGTATACTTTACTATGAATTATGGTTCTGAAAAAAGAACTTTAACAGGAAAGAACTGGAGCTTCGATTGGGGAGAAGTATTTAAAATTGAAGACTCAGAGGAAGGCTTCTATATAACACAGCCCGCTCAATTATCAAAAATACACACAAAATTATATGACATGTATTCTTATTATAATAATTCAGGATATGTAGCTCCAATGGAAATATCTGATTACGGACTTGTTCTTAGTGATATTGATTCAAAATCTTTATGGCTTTACGACGGAAACAAATCTATTCATTTTGATGATAAAAAAGCTTTCTCTACATACACACAAAAACTGGAACTGGAAAAAGTGGCCTTACAAAAACAAAGCAGATATTTAAATCCTTCCACTCTTATGATTTTGCTTCTTGTATTTATTACCCTTCTGCTTGGTGGCACGATTTGCATTCTTATGCTGCGGATAAACGGTTTTAAAGAAGCTGAAAATAAAATCAGAGTAAAAACCCAGCAAGAAGAACGCAGAAAAATCTCTTACGATATTCACGACTCAATTGTACAGGATATACGTGCAATAAGAATTGGTACAGAAATGCTGGAAGTAAAAAAAGATTATTTAATTAAAAAAGATATCCTTATAGAAAACATTACAAACTGCATTGTAAAAATGAGGGATATTTGTTACGGTCTTTCTCCGGCAGAGCTTTTTAAGCCGGATGAAAGCGGCTTTGTTGATATTTATTCAATTCTGCAAACCTTAAGCGAGCAGTTTTTCAGACGTACAAACATACAGACTTCAATTTCGGCAGATTCTTCCGGGGATGATTACAAGGGTTTTTATTTTACACCTGATGAATGCTCCAACATCATTTGCATTGTTCAGGAAGCTTTTAAAAATATAGAAAAACATTCTTATGCAACAGCCGTACATATATTCTGTAGTCACAAAATCATAAACAACAAAGAATATATGCAGCTTTTTATAATTGATGATGGACGCGGCTGTAAAATTGATGAAGTTCTTCTTCCTAGAAATCAGAAAAATCATTTTGGTCTCAGGATGATTCAGGAACGCATGAAAATGATTAAGGGCAGCTTTGTTGAGTTCTGCTCTGCACCAAATGATGGAATGCAGATAAAACTTTCTATATGTGGAGGTTCTCAAAAAAAGGATGAAGAATGAGCTTTTTATAGTAGATGACCACAAAATGCTTTTAAAAGGACTCAAGGATTATCTGGAAGAAAACACAGACTGGAAGGTTCCCTGCATTTTTACAAATAAGGCAGACTGTCTTGCAAAGCTTCAGGAGCTTAAGCCAAAAAAAGCTAACCTGCCCGAAATCATAATTATTGATATTCAGCTTATAGATGAAACAGGATTTTCGCTTGTGCAGGAAATTACAAAAAGTTATCCAAGCATCAAGTGCGTTATGTATTCTATGTATGATACTGCCGGTTATATCCTTGCGGCCAAAAACTGCGGCGCCAAAGGCTACATTTCAAAGGTTGCCAGCGAAGAAGAGCTTGTCCGCTGCCTTAAAATCATTCAGGAGGGTGGCACTTACATTGAAGAAAAGAAAATTACGACACAGCAAAAATTGGATAATGTTACTGCCCTCTTTACAAAGCAGGAAAACCGTATTCTTGAAAAACTTCTGCAGGGTAAAACAAATGACGAAATAAGTGAAGAGCTTTTTATTTCCAAGCATACTGTAGAAAATTACGTAAACTTTATTTACGATAAGACAAATGTAAAGAACCGTACAGAACTGCTGGAAAAGTTTAAATAGAAAGCAGCTGCTTTATTTCTCCGTCAGTTATTTTCCGCCATTCACCCTGCCCCAGCTCCTGTGGTAAACATAGACCTGCAATTGCAATACGTTCCAGCTTTACAACTTCATTCCCAAGCGCCCGGAACAGGCGGCGTACTTCGTGGAACTTTCCTTCCGTTACAGTGATTTTACATTTGTTTTCGCTGAGCCATTCTATTTTAGCCGGAGCAGCCTTTTGTTCTCCAAACTTTTTTTCCGGAGGAAGAGTTACACCATCGGCTGCACGAACCTGATACTCAACTTGTTCGCTTTGACTAACATTCTTCGCAAGCTCCACACTGTAAGTTTTATCTAACTCAGCCCCGCCAATTTTTCTTGAAGCAGAAACCTTGTGCGAAAAATTGCCATCCGTTGTCAAGAGCAGCAAACCGGAAGTATCGCAATCAAGCCGCCCGATTGTATGAAGCCGGTGGCCTCGTTTTGCATTCTGCACAAGTTCCTGCATTTCAGGTGGCAAAAGCTCATAAACTGTTTTGTGAGAATCAGACACGGCAGAGCAGACATAACCAGCGGGTTTATTCATTATTAAATAAAGATTATCTTCTGCCATTTATTCATTGTTTCCGTGTTTCTTAATTTGCTTCTGTTTCCGCACCAGTTCTGCTGAATTACGTTCCCAGAATACTCCGTCTCCATAACCTTGAATTGTTCCATCATCAGCAGCCATACTCAGACGCTTTTCTGCTAGCATTGCATATTCTTCATTTAATTCAATCCCACACCACTGGCGGCCAAGTTTTTTTGCAACTACACTTGCAGTACCGCTTCCCAAAAACGGATCAAAAACAATATCACCGGGTTTACTTGAAGCAAGAATTAATTTTGCATAAAGCTTTTCCGGCTTCTGCGTAGGATGGTCTGTATTTTCGGGCATAGACCAGAAAGGCACACTTATATCATCCCAGAAATTGCTTGGGTATGTAATGCGGTAATTTCCTGCGTCTGTTTCATCCCAGTCCTTTGGTTTGCCGTCTACCTTGTACGGTGCAATCACACGGCGCTTAATCTTTACGCTCTCTACATCAAAATAATAATCATCAGGATTTTTTACCGCAAACCAGATATCTTCCATTCCATTCTTCCAGTTTGCTTTTGCGCCCCTTCCCTTTTCGCGCTGCCAGGTAATTCTGTTTAAAATAGTAAGTTCTTTTTCTACCGCCCGCTGCAAAGAAGCCGTACATTTCCAGTCGCCGCAAATGTAAAGGCTGCCATTATCTTTTAATTTTTTGCACACCAGCGGAAACCAGGTTGCAAGATATTCATCATAAGCCTTTTGTGTACGTGCAGAAAAAACGTTACCATTAAAGTTTTTTGTAAGATTATAAGGCGGATCAATAATGATGAGATTTGCAAAATTGTCCGGTATATAATTGATTGCGTGCAGGAGGTCATCGTTGATTGTTTTGTTTATAAAAGATTTTGTTGTCTCAAGCTGATTCGGAAGAACAAGCTTTTTTCTCAAAACTTCTTTTTCATCATCATTCAGAATAATTGTTCTGTTCCGTCCTGCACGTATCTTTGTTTCCATACGTGTGATTATATGCTCTTTCTCTGTTTTAGTCAGCAAGATTATTTATACCAAAAATACGGTAAACTTCATCATCGGCTTTTTTAACGGCTGCATCATATTCAGCGGTATTCGTTTTTGAAGAGATTATTTCATCATATAACATTTTGAACTTTGCATGCTGCTCTGTGGACAAAACTGGAAGCGGCAGTTGAATTATATGACTTTTCAAAATCTTTAAGGAATCAAACTTATTTTTGTATAGAAAAGAATAAAGCTTACTGTTAAACAGAATTACAATTGTTTCAAGAGGATATTCATTTTTTGGAATAAATACATTTGCACTGTTTAATGGAAGTTCACCGTTTTCAGAAATACAGCAGATTATATGGTCCGAAATAAAACGGTACATAATCTTGCGGGCCCGGTAATATTTTTCCGGAGCAGTCTGCTGTAAAACCTCCGGATTCAGTTCTATATATTCTTCACTTGGAGTAAGATAAAAAGGCATTATATTTTTACCGCGGTAAACCGGTTCATTCCCTACAGTTTTTTCGTGCTGAATAAAACGCTTATTGTCGCCGGTAACTATTCCAAGTGCAAAATCGCAGGAAGCAGAATTGTCACCTAAAGTTATATATGGATGACTGTATATTTTTTTTATGATTTCATCAGTTTTATTATCCTGAATGGTGAATGCATAATCCTGTGAAGGAGAACAAATGATTTTTGTAAAACCATTCTTTTGTTTACCGGAGTTATTTTTTCGTTTGTCTACCCTAACATCACATTTTTCTGCACGCAGCAAAATCGCTTCCGAAACAACATCCCTAAATGAATGACCAAGCTTTTTGGCAGATAATTCCAGCCCGCTTTCCAAAAGATATTTTCTTATTCCACGATGAGTTTTTACGCTTAAAAAAGATTTTGGCAGGAAGAAATAAAGCTTTCCCTGCTCTGAAAGCATTTTGCCTGCATTATACAGGCTGATTGAAAAGCTTTCTGCCGTATCCAGTTCACTGTATTGCTTTTCAAGCTTTTTCTTTGTTGTTACAGAATACTTTGCACCCCACGGCGGATTAGTAACAATAAAGTCAAATTGTTTTTGTGACGATTTTACCGGTTCCAGAACAGAACGTTCAAACAAGCTGGCTTTAATATCCGGGTCCTTAAAAAACATCACAAGATTTGCTTCACATATTTTCAATGCATTTTTATCAATATCAGAAGCAAAGATAAGACTGGTGTCGTGTTTTTTTGAAAGTATATTCAACAATATATTTCCACTTCCACAGCAGGGGTCATAAACAGTTTTATCACCGGGAATAGAGATTTCCGTTAAGATTGAAGCTGGAGTATAAAAGCTTCCAGTTTTTGATTTTTGTGAAAGATTCTGAACCGACTGGTAAAATGCTCCAAGAAAATCATCATTCAGATTTGGTATTTCAAATGAAGAAAAAAGAGAAATTATTTCATTCGAAGTAATTTGATTTTTATAAGTTATTGTATTCTTCAGGGAAACAGCATTTACTATTTTATCCTGTGTGTTCTGAGTGCCAAACTCTGTCACCCAACTCTTACAGTCTCGTTCAATCCTTGTGTCCGGATTTTCCAACCACTTTTCTCCCAGAAATCCTTCACTTTTAAGCTGGCAGATTATAAGAGAAACTACAGCTTCTTCAATAAAAGATGATTCATCAAGGCTTTTCTTTTTACAGAAAACTTTATATTTTGTAATTATTTTTGTTAGCAGAGACTTACGGTCTGAATCATTTAACCCGTCGCGGGAAATACGCTGCTCTTTTGATGCAGAACGGTTTGCACGTGCAGTTAGTTTGTTTTTTGTATTTTGTTTGATTTCTTCTATATATAATGCAAATGCTGTGGCGGGATTTTTGGGTGCTTCCGGGGTGGGAGGAATCAACCCCTGTTTTTTCCAGTTTTCAAAAGTGGCGGGAACTATTCCAAGTGCAGAGCAAATATTTTTTTTGGAAAAAAGTTTGTCCGGCATAATTCACCCCTACACCTGGAAAAAAACTTCGGGCCAGGCCCGAAGTTTTTTGTTATTTCAGATTAATCATTGACTTATCATAATCTTTAGGCGGCACATATCCCATAAGCATCATCAAAGTTGCAGGCCAGCTGGAAATACCGAGGCCGTCGTTTAATTTTGCATTGTCGTATTCGCCTTTGTATTCTGGGTCGTAGATGATGCCTGGAACTGGGTTCAAGCTGTGCGAAGTTTTAGCTTTTGGTTCGCCATCTTTATCTTTCTTTACGCTGCCGTCTTTTCCGTGCTCGTACATATCGTCGCTGTTTCCGTGGTCAGCTGTAAGACAGAGAATACCACCGGCTTCTTCAATTGCAGCCTTAAGACGTCCAAGCTGTAAATCCATTCCTTCCATAGAACAAACAACAGCATTGAATACACCTGTATGTCCAACCATATCACCATTTGGATAGTTCAAACGGATGTGGTCATATTTACCGCTCTTAATTGCTTCAATTACTTTGTCTGTAATTTCTGCACACTTCATCCATGGGCGCTGCTCAAATGGAACAACATCACTTGGAACTTCAATGTAATCTTCAAGCTTTTCGTCAAACTTGCCCTGTTTGTTTCCGTTGAAGAAGTATGTTACGTGACCATATTTCTGTGTTTCAGAAATTGCAAGAAGCTTAACACCAGTTTTTGTAAGGTATTCACCCATTGTGCGGTCAATGCTAGGTGGGTTTACAAGATACTGTGCTGGAACGTGAGCATCGCCATCGTATTCCATCATTCCGGCATATTCAACAGCAGGAACGCGAACACGGTCAAATGGAAGATCTCCACCCTTTGGTGTTTCAAAAGCACGTGTCATTTCAAGAGCACGGTCACCGCGGAAGTTGAAGTAAATTACGCTGTCGCCGTCTTCAATTGTTCCAACAGGGTTTCCACTTGCATCAGCAATTACAAACTCGTGCATATCCTGATCAAGAACTCCAGGGATTTCTGCACGGTAAGTTTCGATTGCTTTTGTTGCACTTTCAAACTTGCGGCCTTCACCAAGAACGTGAGCCTTCCAGCCGCGCTCTACCATGCTCCAGTCTGCATTGTAGCGGTCCATAGTCATATACATTCGTCCACCACCGCTTGCAATTCTATAATCTACGCCTGCAAATCCGGCAAGGAACTCTTCAAGCGGAGTGATATAATTCAAGGCAGATGTCGGGTCAACATCACGGCCATCAAGAAGTGCGTGAACACGGAGCTTTTTAACACCTTCTTTAGAAGCCTGTGTAATCATTGCCTTAAGGTGGTCAATGTGAGAGTGAACGTTACCGTCAGAAACAAGACCAATAAAATGAAGTGTTCCGTTCTTGTCGTTTACATTCTTTACAAGCTTTTTCCAGGTGTCTGCAGCAAACATAGAACCGTTTGCAATTGATTCACCAACAAGCTTGGCACCCTGAGCAAAAACACGGCCACAACCCATTGCATTGTGACCAACCTCAGAGTTACCCATATCATCATCAGAAGGAAGACCAACTGCTGTTCCGTGAGCCTTAAGCTTTGTGTGAGGACAGTTTGCAGTAAACCAGTCCAAATACTTCATGCGGCTTGCCTTTACAGCATCACCTTCTTCATACTTTCCATATCCAACACCGTCCATAATCACAAGAACTACAGGACCACGGCGGCCTTTCCAGTTTGGATTCTTCTCCAAAACATGCATTGTGTCTGCCATATATACCTCTTATAAAATAATTACTTACTAGACGTCGCCCTTTAGCAACGAATACGATATTTTACTGAGTTTTCTGGATTTTTACAATTAGTGCTTTTTTTAGTGCATTTTTCAAAATACTGGAATAAAATAATGTTATGGAAACTATCAAAAAGTCATTTATCAAAACAGTCATTATTTCTATGCTGGTTGCGGCTTTTGCAGGTTCAGTTTTTGCAGAAGACTCAAAGGCAAAGTATTATTCTGAATACCTTAAGCAACATCCTTTTGAATATGTGGAAACCAGTTTTCCATATAAAAGCAGGGAAAACATTACTGCTGAGTATTTAAAAGAAAAACAGGGCTACTACATTCAGAATCATAAGAGATTTTTTCAGAATCCAAACCGAGTTCCTTTTATTCTTAAGCTTTCAGAAAAAGATAATGTTTTTTCAATTTCGCAGATTGATGTACAAAAGGGAAAAGAAATAATCCTGACAAAAGCAGACCTTACACAAAAAGGAAATACTTACGAGCATTCAGATTACAGACTGGTAAAAGATGGTAATACACTTTTTATCTATTATGAAGGTCCTGCCCCAGAGCATTTTAATAAATACTGGACTACTAAATACCCATTTGTTTATCAGACAAGCTTAAAAGGACTTTTGGATTGCGTGCCTGTAATGAAAATGACTTCTGATTATCTTAAAAAGTACGAAGGCCGATATTATCTTGATTCCTATGTTATCAATCTGGAAGGTAATTCCTACAATTTTGATGGGCCAAAAGATGAAATTAAAATCCATTATGATGAAAGCGTAAAGTCTCTTGTTTATGATGAAAGAACTTTTACAGAAACCGATTTTGACATGCCGTTTTACTGGCTTTACGCAGAAGGTACTGGTTTTCACAAAAAAATACTTACTTTTGCAGAAAATGGAATACTTTGCTGTGATGTTTATGCTACTTCATCTTTGTATGATAATACATCCTATAAAAATGATTTGATTCTTTATTATGTAAAAGACCAGCCGGCAATTGAAAAGCCTGCCAGAATTACAACCACAAACCTGAGAATCCGTGATAAAGCAGACTTAAACAATAGTAAAAGCCTTGTTTCTGTAAAGGAAGGCTGCGAAGTTACGGTTACCGAAATTGGAAAACCAGATTACATAGACAGAATTATTGGCAACTGGGTTAAGGTTACTGTAAAAAAAGGCAGTTTGGATAAGGACGGAAAACCAATTCTTAAAGATATTACCGGTTGGTGCTTTGACGGATATTTAAAATAGAACCTTTACCCTACAGTTTTATGTGTTTTGAGTACTTACGCTTAAACTTTTTTACCAGCTTGAGCGTAAACTCCGGCCAGGGTTCCACTTTTGTTGCATGTTTTTTTACCTGAAAGGCATGTTCGGCACATAAAGCCATTGGAATATCAGAAATTGAATCGGAATAGAAATTATCTACCGTATTGTTTTCAAAATAATCCTTGGCGAGCATCTGGAGCGTTTTTTCTTTTGCATAACAGCTGTTTGTTTCAATTTCGCAGGTTTTAATGTCCATTTTTGTTGCAAGAAGATTTACACCAAGACGGTCGGTAATAGGTTTTAACAGGAACTCAGGAGAAGCAGAAATAATTAAATCATCACTTTTTTTCTGAGCCAGGTACCAGTCGGAAATATTTTTCTGATATTTATTCCAGAATCGCTCTATAAACCATTCTATATGGGGGACATCCTTTATAAAAGAGAAAATCTGTTCTTCCGTTTTTTTTAGCGATGAAAGATTGAGCACAAAAAGAAAACCGTTCCACAGAATCTTAAAACCGTATTTGAGCATCAGCAGGGGGTAACATCTGAAGCAATATCTGCAAAAAAGTACTGTGGAATTGGGATAAAAGATTGTTTTGTCAAAATCGTAAACATTCATACGCCATTTTTATTATACTCCAATTCTCACGGTAAAACAATTTTTTATATTTTTTTGTTTTTTTTTCTTTATTTTTTTTGTAATCAATAATGGTTTTAATTATTTTCTTTACTAGAGCCTGATTGTTTACAACAAAATCGGTAAATAACGATAAAACAATTGGACAATTGCCCTTTTTATTCTATAATAGATGTGTATTATTATAGAAAGTTTATAAAGGGATAAGACGGAGTTTTTTATGAGAAAAAGACCATTAATAGTTACACTTCTCCTCATTGCATTTACAAGCGCACTTTTTGCAGATGCTGCATCAGACAAAAGAAACAAGTTTATTGCAGCTGCCAAAACGTATCTTGGAATCCGTTATGTTTACGGAGGAACTACAAGAAGCGGTTTGGACTGTTCAGGCTTTGTAATGTGTGCCGCAAGAGATGTTGGAATTACACTTCCACGTACTGCAGCTCAGATGTATTCTTCTGCAACAAGAATTACAGATGCAGAACGCCAGCCTGGCGATTTGATTTTCTTTAAAGATGGTTCAAATATTTCTCACGTTGCAATTTATCTTGGTAACAATAAGGTTATTCACTGTGTAAGTGATGGTCCAAATACAGGTGTAATTCAATCTGACCTTTCAGAGCGATATTGGAAAGCCCATTATTTTGCACCAGGCAGAATTATTACTGCTTCTACAGCTTTAAAAGAAACAACAACAACTACTACTTCTACACCTTCTTCAACTCCATCATCTACACCTAAGCCTTCTACTCCATCAAAGAAGAAAAAGAAGTATGCTGATTTCTATCTGAACTTTAACGGTTACTTTGACTGGAACTTCTTTACACCAACCCGCTTTGGTTTCCTGCCTAAGGGAGGAAGCTTACAGACTGAGTTCCAGCTTAATCTTTGGGATATAAACCCTGGTCTTATGGTTCGCTTTACTTATCCAATTCAGTACGACCAGCAGTTCTCTATGAAGAATATGTTCAACTGCTTTGAGCTGCCAATCTGTTTGACCTTGCATATAAATGATTACATTGCATTCTACACAGGTCCGGTTCTTTCTACTGATATTGTCTGCAAGGAACCACTCAGCCTGATTGATACAGAAAAGAAGATTGCAATTCCTGTATATGGTATTTTTGGAGTTTCGTTCCAGACTCCTAAGATTGATCTTGGCGGATGTGAACTTTCATTTGTTCAGGATATTTCTTATACATTCTTTATGGCTTATCAGGGCTACGAAAAGCTTACGTTCAAGGAAAATCTTGCAGCCGGTTTACAGTTCTCTACCGGTGTTTCTGTAAGCTTGCCGTTCTAAAAGGAAAGATTTTCGGATCAAGTCCGAAAATGACAAAGATAAGCACTGTTATAAAGGCAGTTTCTGTTCGTTCAGGACTGCCTTTTTTAATTTATCGTTTTCATAAATGAGTTTGAGTGAGAAAAATGGTGCTTTCTGGTCTATAAGCTTTAAGAAAATCTCGTCTCCCTGCCAGTGTGGAAGCTCGTTCATTTTGTCTTTTGGAATCCATTCAAGGACTCCTTCATCACAATTTTGAACTATATCCCCGCAGCAATCCGTATCTGCAAAATCATCGCTCCAGAAAAGATGCATAAGCTCGTAGTAGACGTCTTCTGCTGATTTGGAAACAAAGGTTACAATTCCACGGTATTCAACTTTTCCAAGTGTCAGGCCGGTTTCTTCCAGGACTTCGCGGCGTACACAGTCTTCCGGGGACTCACCTTCTTCGAACTTTCCGCCAATTCCAATCCATTTGTCGTGGTTGCAGTCGTTCTTTTTCTTAATTCGGTGAAGCATGAGGTAGCTGGAGTTTTTTTCAAGGTAGCATAAAGTTGTATTTATCATAATGGAACCCGGATTTTCATCATTAAATTTTAAACAACATCTTTATGTTCTCGTCAACCTGGGCAGAAAGCTGTTCTGGAGTAATTTTTCGGACGGCGGCTATGTAGTTGTAAGTGTGCTCTACAAGAACCGGAGTGTTTACCGTGCCACGGAATGGAACCGGAGCAAGGTACGGAGCATCGGTTTCGCAAAGGAAACGGTCTGATGGAACAAAATTAAGAAGTGCATTCATTTCGTCGAGCTTACTTTTTTTTGTATAGGTGACTCCGCCGCCAAAAGCAATGTACCAGCCCAAATCTAAGAACTTGCGTGCTTCTTCTATGCCGTAGCTGTAGCAGTGGATTATTCCGTTATGGTAGCCCACGTTTTTTAAGCAGTCATAAGTATCTTCAAAACCATCGCGGCTGTGGACAATAACCGGCAGATTCAATTTTTTGGCAAGCTCAAGCTGCATTTCGAACATTTCGCGCTCACCTTCATAGGTTTCCTGGTCAAAATCTTCTTCGCTGCGGCCGTCAGCTCCACCAGGATTCCAGTGATGGTCAATTCCGCATTCACCAATAGCAATTATTTTACGGTTTAAGGTTTCCCGGTCCGGTTCACCTGCGGCAAGCTGAATTGACTGCTCAAGCTTTGCTACACACTCTTCGCGGTTATGAATAAAGTCAACTTCGGGCCATAATCCCGCTGAAAAATACATAAAGGAACGGACTTTATCTGCAATAAGAGGGTCTTTAATCTGCGCAATCAATGAATCAACAAATGATTCGCGTTCCAATAAATCATCTGGCTTTGTACCAATATCAAGACCAAAAAAACAGTTGCGCTCTGCCATTTTGGTGAGCACTTCAATACCATCGGCTCCCCTTTCCTGCACGAGCATCTTAAAATGAAAATGAGTATCGCTGAACATAGTTTTATTATATAGCGGAAGCTTTCGCTTTAACAATAGCAGGGCTTTTTTATCATACGTAAATAGTCTATAATTACCATTATGACAGACATTGGAAAGTTTTTAAGTGATGTTGAAAAATTAAAGAAGCACGATAGGCAGAATAACGGTGGAAAGCCGGATTATAACAGAATTGCAGATGATTTGAGGCGGCTTTTTGAACGCTCTACTTCCTGCCCGGGAGAATTGCCTGGTTCAATTTACGAATATTGGGAAAAACAGTACGTTTTTAACTCTCAGGATATTGCAGAAGAACCTTGCGGGGATAATCTTGGAAAGCTTGGTGCAATGCTTGCATTCCTTGATAATTCTGATGAAGACCAGGAGCTTATTTCTGCTGATGACTGGAAAGAAATTGGTTCCCTTGTTGGATACGAGGCTGAAGATTTACCGATTGATATTCTGCAGGAATTGATGGCTATACTTGTTTCTAAAGGGGCTTATTAATTTGACTGCGGAAAATCACGATTCTGGCAAAAACCTCTATACAAACTGCATTCAATGTCCCCGAAAATGTAAGATTAACCGTCTGGAAGGAAAAACGGGTTTTTGCCGCGAAACTTCTGATTTACGTATTGCTTTTGCAGGACTTCATTTTGGCGAAGAACCGCTTATAACTGTTTTTGGTGGCAGCGGAACAATTTTCTTTACTGGATGTACGCTTCGCTGTGCTTTCTGCCAGAATTATCAGATCAGTCAGGATGGATTGGGACGCACCGTAGATTCTGCTGAGTTTGCAGATATATGCTTAAAGCTGCAGGCTGCCGGAGCAGAAAACATAAATCTGGTTACAGGTAGTCATCATATACCAAAAATTGCGGAGTTTTTACGGACTGCACGGGATAAAGGCGTTACCATACCGTTTTGCTGGAACTCTTCTGCATACGAATCGGTAGAAATGCTTGAGCTTTTGCGCGGGCTTGTTACAATCTGGCTGCCAGACTTGAAAACACTTTCTTCATCCTTTGCAGGAAAGCTTTTTGCAGCCCCGGACTACCCTACTACCGCTACTACTGCAATCCGCTGGATGATTGAAAATAATCCGCTTGAAATAAAAAGCATTCCTGAACCACCGGATGCAAAGCCTGCTGAATGGGCAGAAGCCGGCCAACCGCGTGATAAAATGCTTTCCGGTGTGATTATCCGCCATCTTTTTATGCCGGGCCACTTTGAAGAAACTGCCGATGTACTTGGCTGGCTTAAGGAAAATGCAGACGGTCGTGCTATAATCTCACTTATGAATCAATATACACCAGTACCGTTTGAAGAAGATTCCGCACAGCTTTCTAACCGAAATAAAGCTCTTTCATCCATAGAAAACCGTCTTGTTACCACAGATGAAGACAACGATATCCGCGATTTAATAGAAGTTTACGATTTTGACTACCTTTTCTACCAGGAGCTCACCGACGACACAAGCTGGCTGCCAGATTTCCGAAAAGCGCAACCTTTCAGCAATAAGCTTGCAAGTCCCCTGTGGCATTGTTAGTCATTATTGCAGTAAAAATGGATGAATTATTCCTTTTTTCGTGATATAATCATAATGTTATGGCAGAAAAAAATAATTCAAAAAAGACAGGCACAGTCATTCCGCTGGGCGCACTATATACAAAAAACAATCCTTCCATTGGAGAGTTTCCAGACCTTATCCCCTTTGCTCAGTTCTGCAAAAAATCGGGGCTTTCAATAATTCAACTGCTGCCGGTGAATGATACAGGTACTCAAAGCTCGCCATACAGCGGACTTTCGGCTTTTGCGCTTCATCCTATCTATATCAGACTTTCGGATATTGATGATTTTAAACAAGTCTATAAGTCCGACAAAAGCTTTAAGGCTGAGTACGATTCTTTCTGCAAAAATGCTGCATACTCTTCTCGCTATGATTACGACTATATTCTGAACACAAAAAACACCCTGCTCAGAATGCTTTACGAAAACACCACAACCGGAAAAAGCGGCGAACCTACCCCTGCACTTTCCGCCTGGATAAAGGCAAATCCCTGGATAAAAACTTATGCCGTTTATAAAAACCTCAAATGGAAATATATGCAGGCAAGCTGGAAAAGCTGGCCAGACGAGGACCGCTGCAAAAGCCCGGAAGAAATAACAAAGCTCTGGAAGTCTAAGTCCTTAAAAAAAGACCACCTCTTCTACGCCTGGTGCCAGATGGTCGCCTCAGAACAATTCAGCAAAGCGGTCAGCGAAGTTCACAAACTTGGTCTCCTCCTCAAAGGCGACATGCCTATTTTAATGAACGAAGACTCCTGCGACACCTGGGCTTACCCGGAAGTCTTTAATCAGGAACTGAGGGCTGGTTCACCTGCCGATGGGGACAATCCTAAGGGGCAAAACTGGGGCTTTCCAACCTACAACTGGAAATATCTTAAAGAAAACGATTACAGCTGGTGGAAAGACCGCCTCAAAACCGCAGCAAACTACTACGATGCCTACCGCTTAGACCACATTCTGGGCTTTTTCCGCATCTGGGCAATTCCTGCTCAAGATTACAACGCCCTCAATGGGCACACGGAGCCCTATTCCAGCTTTAAAATCACAGATTTGTACGAGCTTGGCTTTGATGACAACAGAATCCGCTGGCTTTCGCAGCCTCATATTCCAACCAGTGCCATAGAAGACATCACCTGGAACCACGAGCTGGCACATAAAATCCTGCAAATCTTCTGTACCCGCATAAATGATGAAGAACTCTGGCTTTTTGATAAATCAATTACAGGCAGCAGGCAGCTTCAGAATTTTGATTTTGGAAAGCAGTATGATACAGACCAGTTCGATGATGAAAAAATCAAAGAGGTACTGGTAAGCTACTGGTCCAACCGCACACTTCTTGAAGTTGCAAAAAACAAGTTTATTCCCCTCTGGTGCTACAATCAGTCAACCTCCTGGGCAAGCTTAAACGAAGCCGAAAAAGCTGCCCTCACAAAACTATTTGACGGTCTTGAAAAAAAGAATCGCAAATTATGGCAAAAACAGGCTGATGAGATTTTCACCGCCCTTACAAAATCTGTAAAAATGACTCCTTGTGGCGAAGATTTAGGCGTCGGTATAAAATGCGTACCAGAAACTATGGAAAAACATAAAATCCTTGGACTCCGTGTTGTCCGCTGGTGTCGTGAATGGAACAAAGAGAGCAAGGAGGGACAGCCTTTCAGGCAACCTTTTATTCCCTTTGCTGATTACACACCTCTTTCTGTCACAACTACCTCAGTCCACGATTCGTCAACCTTACGTCAGTGGTGGGACGAAGAAAAAGAAAGTGTTAAAGCCTTTATTTTTGCAAATGCAGATGCTTTTGGAATTGAAACAGGCCGGGAAACGGGACCCCTGTTCGCTGTAACATCCGAAGAAATTGAAGCCGAGGTTGAAGCCCTTGCAAAAGAAGCTTTCAGCCCCGAAATTGCAGAAAAAGTTCTTGCAGCTTCAGCCGGCTCGGCAAGTATCTGGTTTATTCCACCTCTGCAGGATTTGCTTTACATGAAAAAAGAGTGC
>JAEEGJ010006109.1_pt1 | contig 36630 bp, 36 predicted proteins | sample 8958761 | NCBI WGS metagenome assembly JAEEGJ01 (sample SAMN16246546, study PRJNA631951) | gut metagenome | biome: gut microbiome; feature: rumen; material: RS-attached | host: Bos | place: Iran: Karaj | collected 2018-10
GCGACGGCAGGCATGTCCTTGTCTATGATGAGAAGGGAAAGCTCACCCTCTGCATTCTCCGCGCAAAGGAGCATTCCTTCGCTTGTGAGTCCCGCGATCTGGCGGGGTGCAAGGTTTGTGAGCACGACGACCTTCTTTCCGACCATCTCTTCGGCGGAATAACCGGCCTTGATGCCGGAAAGGATCTGTCTTGTCTTGCTTCCGATCTTAACCTGTGAGCAGAGGAGCTTCTTGGACTTCGGAACCTCTTCGCATGAGATGATCTGTCCGACCTGAAGCTGGAGCTTTGCAAAATCGTCATAACTGATCTCTGCCTTGGGCTCAAGGTCGATACCGTCACCTTCCTCTTCGGCATTCTCTTCGGAGGTGATGCCGTTCTCCCTTTCGTACTCAGCTCTCTGGGCTGCACGGATCTCCTCTACCTTCTTCATTATATCTTCAAGGTTAAGGCGTGCAAAGAGCGTCTCGGGATCTGCGGTGACTTTCTTTCCGGATTCGAAAAGACCGAATTTATCAAGATCCTCATAATCTCTCAAGTCATTTTCACCGATCTGTGCAAGGATGGCCTTTGCAGTCTCGGGCATGAAAGAGTAAAGGAGATTTGCTCCCACTGCGATGGACTCGGTAAGGTTGTACATTACCTCGGCGAGTCTGTCCTTGCTCGCTTCGTCCTTGGCAAGTGTCCAGGGCTCGGTCTCATCGATATATTTATTGGAACGCTTAAAGATGGCAAATACTTCGTCGATGGCATCGGCAACCCTGAGATCGTCCATCTTTGCGGCAACTTTGTCCCTTGCTGCGGTAACGACTGCCTTGAGGTCAGCGTCGACATCTCCTTCGGCTCCGGTCTTGGTAACCACACCGTCGAAGTATTTATTGGTCATGGAAATAGTTCGCTTTACGAGGTTTCCGAGGATGTTCGCAAGATCGGAATTGTATCTCTCGGTCATGAGTTCCCATGTAATGGTTCCGTCATTTTCGTAAGGCATCTCGTGAAGTACATAGTAACGTACGGCATCGACGCCATAGAGCGAGATAAGATCGTCCGCATAGATTACATTTCCTCTGGACTTACTCATCTTCTCGCCGCCCTGAAGGAGCCAGGGATGTCCGAATACCTTCTTGGGAAGGGGCTCTTCAAGGGACATAAGGAATATGGGCCAGTAGATCGTATGGAAACGGACGATGTCCTTTCCTATAAGATGAAGATCTGCGGGCCAGAACTTCTTGTACATATCGGAACTGTTGCCGTCTGCGTCGTATCCGATACCGGTGATATAGTTGCTGAGTGCATCAAGCCATACATACACCACATGCTTCTCATCAAAAGTAACGGGAATGCCCCATGTAAATGAGGTCCTGGATACGCACAGATCCTGAAGTCCGGGCTTGAGGAAATTGTTCACCATCTCGTTCTTGCGGGATACGGGCTGGATGAACTCGGGATGCTCGTCATAATACTTCATGAGCCTGTCGGCATATTTGCTCATCTTGAAGAAGTATGCCTCTTCCTTGGCGGGCTTTACCTCACGGCCGCAGTCGGGACACTTGCCGTCGACAAGCTGGCTCTCGGTCCAGAAGGACTCACAGGGAGTGCAGTACAGTCCCTCGTAAGCTCCCTTGTAGATATCGCCCTTGTCGTACATCTTCTTGAAGATCTTCTGAATCTGGGCTTCATGATCCGCATCGGTGGTGCGGATGAATTTGTCGTAAGAAACGTTGAGACTGTCGCAGATGCCCCTGATGATGCCGGCTATCCGGTCAACGAATTCCTTGGGGGATATGCCCTCGGATCCGGCCTTTTCCTCTACCTTCTGACCGTGCTCATCGGTTCCTGTCTGGAAAAAGACTTCAAAGCCCTGCTGTCTCTTGTGTCTGGCGATCGCATCCGCCATGACTATTTCATAAGAATTTCCTATATGGGGTTTGCCTGATGTGTAGGCTATTGCCGTTGTAATGTAATAAGGTCCTTTATTCTGCATACCTATCACCTTCCTTTTCGGCGTCGCATAACGAACGTCTGTCTTTTCGAATATAATAGACTAATCTACCACAAATGGCTTTATTCGTCCATTAAACGCTTATATTCCTCGCATATCGCTTCAAAGATCGCCTCGGATCCGTTTCCGCTGTCCGGATGGTAAACCTTGCACAGATCGCGGTATCTTTTCCTGATCTGTTCGGGAGTCCTGCAGCCCTCGAAGAATCCGCTCACCGAGCCGCTTCCGCCCCGGCTGTCTTCTATGTATTCTTCATCGTTTTCTTCGATATATTCCTCATCGGAATAGTCATCGTCGTAATAATCTTCCTCGATCCGCTCATTCCTGCGTCCGGGTATCCGCTCGTGCCTGCCCTTTGTATAGCCGTCGTTATAGCCCCTGTCGTAGCCTTCGTCGTAACCGTGGACATTTTCGTAGATGTCATCGATCTTCTCTGTAAGGCTTTCCGACTCCTCGAGTACCTCACGCTTAAGATTGATGTACCTGATCAGCCTGAGCACATCCAGAACAGGTCCGCCTACGATCATGATGATCACGATCAGGTGGAGCTGCTCATCCGTGACCTTATCCTTCAGGGTATAGAGCACATAAGCCGCAACCGCCGCAACACCGCAGCCCACGAAGAAGTTCTTGAATATCCTGATGAAAAAGTAAACATATGACACGATGCCGTACATCGTGATGAATATCTTAGCGCAGTGCAAAGGATCCGCGGACATCGCCGCAAGTGTTGCCCCGGCATCCCCTTCCCAGAAAAGAAGACCTGTAAGGAGCACCGCCATTATGAGTTTTGCAGGTATCACAGCCAGTCTTGCCCTGAGCTCCGCTACCTTTACCACTTTAAGTCCGTTCATTTATCCTCCGTTTTCGAAAGCTGCCTTACGGCCGATGCGCCAAACCCCATCAAGAGCGACAGCTGCGACAGATTCATGGCCGTCTGGAAGCTGAACAGATTGTTTACCATATATGCGACGATGCCTGCAGACACCGCAAGCAGGATTGTATGAGAGCTTCCCGCATATGCCTTGTCCGAAGGCTTCAGACCCGATGTACGGAAAGCTTTCCGCAAAAGCGAGATCAGCATCCCGTAGAAACACACCGTTCCGGCAATCCCCGTGTTTACCAGCATTGTCACGGGTTCGCAGTGGGCATTCGTCAGTCTTGCACCGCCGAAGAATTCATCCACCCTCTCCGCAAGGATCGGAAAACGCCCTCCGGTCATAAGCCTGTAAAAGGTATCGGGACCCGCTCCGAACAGCTTCTCCGTTACAGTCTCTCCGCGAAACAGCGTAAGTCCGACCGTTATCGTCATTCCCCTGCTGCTGGCCCATTCCTCTCCGAAATACAGAGCGGGACCGGTTCCGAAGATTCCTCCGCTTGCGGTATTAAAGGTCAGAAGAGGAATATAGACGGCGATCACCGCACATATAGAGGCGATCAGAATATTGCCGGCATTGAATCTCGTTTTATCACGTCCCGCTTTAAGCCTGCTCCGTATGATGAGAACCATGATGAGCGAAAAAGCGAAAAATGACAGAAGGAATGCCGGGCCGTCCAGGACCTTCGTCACACCGTCGTTGGTTCTTTCATATACTCCGCCTTTTACGGCTGCCGCATGTACAAGTCCTCCGGAACAGAATATGGCCGAAAGATGCGCAAGACTTTTGAGCCTTTCCGTGTCTTTTCCGCAAAACAGCATCAAAAGACATATGCCCGCAAGGACTGCCGGATACGCACTCGCAGATCCCTGCGTAAAAAAGCAGTACGATCCCGCGAAAAAGACAAACAGACTGAGCACCTTCAAGGCACGTGCATTTTTCGTATCCTTAAGGCAAGCCGTCATATAAAGGGCAGCGGGGACAAAAAGGACACAGACCAGGTATCCGCAGAACCAGTTTCCGTTACCGATCGTTGAAACCTTGGATACGTTCCAGCCTTCAATGCCAAGATTCTTTCCGACAAGGTCAATGATGATCCCCGCTTCATATACCATCAGGGATGCAAGGATCATCGTCCCGGTAAAAAAGGAGCCTTTCATAGAGTTTCTGCCTATCACGAGAATGCATACGCACATCGCGATATATTCCCATGCCCCTATGTACCAGTTTACTTCACCCAGATACGCGACATCCTTTCTTCCGGAAAGTACGTAGGAAATGCAGATGCAGAGCGCAAACAGGATCGTCCATATCTCATGGGGAAGGATATTCTTTTTAAGACCCGATAAAACGGACTTGGGTAAATGAATACCGTCTTTTGAAAAAAGCCCTGCGATCACCGAAACGATGAACAAAACCGCAGATACCAAAACCCCCCACAAAGTGATCTTAAGATGCGCTATCCAGAAAAATGACTTGTCCGTTCCGAGCGAGTTGTAGCTCTTAAGATACAAGGGAAGCAACAGGCCCGCGGTTATCAGGTAATACAGCGCGGATATCCTGAATGCCAGCAAAGAGATAAGCCTGATCCTGCCCGGAATTCCGGAAAATCCTTCACCATCCGCATCAATCCCCATTTTATTTTTCAAAAAGGTTTTGATCATATAGCTGAAACGCCGGATTATCCGGCTTTACTTCGAATTCCGTTACCGATCCGTTTTCCGGATCCTTTACCGAAAGGCGGTATGCGCATAGAGCCGGAGCGGGTATCGCGAGTTTTTCGGAAAGTGCCCTGCTTTCATCGCTTCCGTATTTCAGATCACCGAGAAGAGGAAGCCCGAGCCTTGCCATCTGTGCCCTTATCTGATGGAATCTTCCCGTCCCTATTTCGATCCGGTAAAGAGATGTTCCTTCCTCTTTTCCGAGAAGCTCATACTTAAGCTCCGCTTTCTTGTAATCTGCGCCCTCGCCTATGATGCAGAAACCGTCCTGCGTCTTTTTCATGTAGCAGATATCCGTGCCCGATTCCGGACCTTCACCGTAAGTGACCGCGATATACGATTTCTTCAGTTCTCCTTTTGAGACTTCTTCCGAAAGCACAGCCGCGGTCTTTCTATCCCTGGCAAATACAAGAAGGCCTTCGACGGGCTGGTCCAGCCTGTGTATCACACCCAGATACCCGCCCTTAAGGTGATTCTTCAAAATGCTGCACACATCCTGCGTTCTTACCGATGCGGTCTGTACCGGGATTCCCGAAGGCTTATGTATGACCATGAAGCGGTCATTTTCAAAAACTATCCTGATGTCCGGCTTCATCCCTGTATCCTCAATCCCCTGGGGTAATGATTCTTGATGATCCCGCCTGAAGCCTTGCCCCAGCCGAGCGAATAACCTCCCACGCTTATAAGGCACCATCCCTTGCCGTCGCCCGAAAGAGTCATTCCCTTTACAAAGCTTTCCGCTTCCGCTTCATCCGCTCTCTTTGAAAGGAGGACGTCTCCCTCTCCGAGCACGAGCGCAAGTGCATGGGCAGGCTCGAACCTGTCCTTTTTGAAGGTTCCTATGTGAAGGCCGCATCTTGTGACCTTAAGTCCCGACAGTGAAGGTGTATCCTCCGGCATTATGAACAGGTTGTCTCCGAAAAGCCTGAATCTGTCCTTTGCCGATATGATCCGGGCGGCAGCTTCCTTCGTGAGCGCGCCCGAAAGGAATTCATCCAAAGCTTTCCTGTTCCTGATCTCGGAGACAGGCTCATATCCGCCCGGCGGAAGGCTGTCTGCGGAATTTCCTTCCTTTTGGAGGAGCGCCGCAAAATGTCCCTCGCCATTAAAGTACATCGGCCATACGCGGATTGCGTCATGACAGTCACCAAAGCCGTCTCTGAGGCCTTCCGCGGTCTTTTTGAAAAAGCCCGTGTCAAGAAGAGTCATATCGGGATGTTTTGAGATCACTCCCGATACCCTGTCCTCGTTTTCACATCTTTCGAAGGTGCAGGTAGAATAGAGCAGGTATCCTCCGCTCTTAAGACATTTGTATGCATCTTCAAGAATGGATTCCTGCCTCTCCGCACACAGCTGTACATTTTCACGGCTCCACTGAAGAACCGCATCGGAATTCTTCCTGAACAGTCCTTCACCGGAGCATGGCGCATCGACGATGACGATATCAAAATATCCCGCAAACCTTTCGGACAATCTTCCCGGAGTTTCATTCAGGACAACGGCATTTGTGATGCCCATCCTTTCTATGTTTGCGGACAGAACGCTGCATCTGTTTTTTACGATCTCATTCGAAAACAGGATTCCCTTACCCGCCATTTCGGATGCGATCTGCGTGGACTTTCCGCCGGGAGATGCACAAAGGTCCAAAACCTTCATTCCCTCTTTCAGATATCCGCTGCATTTAAGAAGAGCTCCGGGGATCATCGCACCGGGATCCTGGATATAATATGCTCCCGCATCGTGGAAGGGTCTTCTTCCGGGAGCGCATTCCGGGTCAAAGAGATAACCGTCCGTTTCATAGGAAAGCTTTTCAAGCTTCATCTCCTTATGAAGGTCCGTCATATCATCCGATGGTTTCTTGAGCGGGTTCAGCCTGAGCGCCTTTACGGATTCCTCTTCGCAGGCACGTTCAAGAAGAAGAGTCTCCTCTTCCCCTATCATTTCCCTTATTCCGTTTAAGAATTCTTCAGGCAGCATTCTAAAGTTTTACGGAAGATCATTTTCTGTCCGTTATCCCACTTAATATTTTTATCAGCTTGGCGTCTGATGACAGATTCTTCTCCAAGGCTCTCTCATCATATCCCGGATCGCTTGCGGAGATTCCTCCGCATATATCGGCGCCGATAACTTTACGTCCGTCCGAAAGATTTGCGATCATCTCCGCCAGTTCATTCACGGACAGATCGCCCTGGTCCCAGTTTGTGATGCATTCGTCAGTTCCCATCACATCCTTGTCGACAGAGATGTATAAAGGCAGATTTCCGGGACTGTCATTCATTCCCTTATAAACGCATCCGGTAATTTCCCTTCCGCCTATGATCACGGAAAACTCTTCTCCGCCTTCTTCAAACTTTCCGGGTCCTATCACGGTCAGCGTTCCGAGATTTTCATCCTTTTCGAGAACCTCCCTCGCCCAGCTTCCGCAGCTTAAGAGCCCTCCGAATGAAGCCTCCTGCATATCGGTGTGATGGTCTATGAGAAGAAGATCATATCTCTCACGGATAAAGGAAGTAAATACCCTCGACATGTAATGGTAATTGCCGGTGTCGATCAGATGAATTCCGGATGCGGGATCCGGATATACGGAAAGCCTTTCCCTGATGATGCCGTATGCTTCGTCATCACAGTACATATTCCTTCCTTCGACATCTTTCATGGAAATCCTGACACAATTGTCACAAATTCCCTCTTTCAAAAGAACGCTTCTGAGTTCCTCCGGATAAGTTTCATTCATGTCCGTAACGATGAGTTTTATGATTACACCTCCGTTTTTTTCTCTGAGAGCACAAAAGAAGTAAGTACCGGAAGTGACGCTATAAAGGGATAGATATACCTGAAATTGACGCACGGTCCGAGGAACATGGTCATCAGATAGAAGAACGGATATGCAAATACCGCGATACCCTTTTTTCTTCTCTTGTAGATCACGATGAACAGATCAAGTATGAAGAACCAGAAATAAAAAGCCGGTTTCATAAGTATCGAAACCACAGGCCATTTCATGTATGAATTGCCGTTAACGATATGGGAGTACATTTTTCTCACTGAAGGGAGGAGTGAATGCGAAGGGATTCCTTCTTCAAGTGCGGGATTCGATGAAAAGTTGAAGGTATATAAAAGTCCCCAGTCGCTGTCGTCCCCGTATCCGAGCATCTCGGCATGCGTTCTGTCACCGATATACCAGTACCCTATCGTAAGACCGATGAATGCATCGATGTAATCGTTGGGATAAGCTTTTCCGATCTTTATATAATCTCCTATCAGCGTATTGCCTTCGCCTATCCATGCCGAAGAGTTATATGCACTGATCGAAGATTTGGGTCCGTCAGCGATCCAGGGATAGTAATCACCCCACTGGTAATCGGTTACGTATTTGGAGAGTATATCAACCTGCTCCGGTGTAAGATTCTCATGCTGGTACTGTATAACTCTTACCATCTGCATTATGGGGACACTGTATTTTTCCATCTCGGAACCGGGTATGGCATTCATGGCAGTCCTGATCAGTGTCTTGGAACCGAGTCCCGTTGCGATCATAAGTACCGTGACGAAAACAATGAGTACTTTCTTTTTGATTCCATCCTGTACAAGAAAAAATGCAGGGATAAGAAATAAAAGCGCATAGGATGCATTGTTCCTGAATAAGATGTTCAGCATTCCGGTCACGACGAAAAGAATGCACAGTGTGGCCGAGGGCTTTTCTGTCATGCGTATCACGATAAGGATCACAAAGACGAAAAATGCGGTGAACAGTATATCCTTGGTCATACTTATCGCAAGAACCGGATTAAAGGGAAGAAGCGCAAACATCAAAAACCAGATGACAGCCGCAAGACGCCCGGATCTTTTGAGAACAAATGTGATGCCCGCGCTTATGGACGAAGCGAGGACGATACTTTGAAGCAGTGCAAAGATCGCCATTCCCGCAGCGGTCGATCCCAGGCGTACTCCGAGCAGATAAAAGACCCTTATCAGGAAAGTGTGAATGAGCGGCTGATACTCAAAGAACCATCTGTATCCCCTTACCGCTTCCTCCAACTGCCTGTTGAAATCGTAACTCATGATCGCGGGATAATACGCAAGAAACGCGGGAAACCAGAAAAGCTCCAGCCCCGCAAGTCCCATAAAGAACGACTTCTTTTCATTAACCCCGGCTTTTCCGGAAGACTTTCCGAAAGAATACTTTCCTTCAACTGCTCTGAACAGTCTGTAGGTGAACGGAAGTATAAGAAGCGAAAGGCACAGACCACACAAAAAGATGACCGCCTTGCCCTTGATTCCCGGCGCCGTCATCTCTCTGAGTTCGAACTGAACACCCAGGTCCGTCGCAATACCGAAAAGAGCTCCGTACACAAATGCGTACCTGAGCATCTTGACCGAAGCATGTCCGTCCTTTGCGATAAGTCCGAGCAGTCCCGTCTGTATGATGAAGATCAGTATTACAGAGACTGCGGATAAAAGAAAACCGAACGATCCGAGATCCTTACCCGAATCACGGACAAGAACGAAAAGCCCGCAAAAGCCGAAAAAAGTAAGAAGGACCGCAGGAACTATCGCCTTATGATCTTTTTTGAAAACTTCGAAAAACATAAGGAAATTATAGCATAAAACAGGGTACTTACATATGATACGTAGAAAGCACCATTATCAGCCTCCATACACCGCAAAGGAACATGACCGTTCCGGGAATGAGCCTGAACGTTAAGGGATCGGCATTCGTTTCATCTTCCGAAACGATACATATAAAGGGCATCGTGACGAAGTAACCCGATGCAAATATGAAGATCTCAAACGCGGAAGTAAACAGCCCTGAGAGCACGCATGATACAGAAGCCAAAATGCAGACGGTAATAACCTTTCGCACCGGTCCTTTTCGAAGTGAGCACACAAGGATCAGTATTCCGGCACAGATCATCCATGAAGGCATATAGGCGATAACCGCCCATTTCCTGTCTTCAATGCCAAGGACCGAGCCTCCGGTAAACGGGGCGAGGAATCTGTCGGGACGAAGGTATACGGAGAATGCCGATGCGCCAAGGAAAAAAAGCGCGGTGCTTCCGAGATCCGCCTTCAGGACAGCCTTGGGGATCAGAGGCAAAGCGATCATCAAAACCACAAGCACAAGATCGACCAGGATATTCCAGGTTTCCCTTGAAAGCGCACCGGTTGCAATAAACAGCGAATATCCCGCTCCGGTCGCGGTATTTGTATCGTGCACGGCAAGGGATGCCAGGGCGAAAACAACCAGTGCCTCAAGGCATACGATGATGTCTGTATTCTTCTTTTTCGTAAAGAATGAACGCATTTTACACCAGTATGAAATACATTACGGCTGCCGATGATACAAGCAGCATTATGGGCAGAATGAAACGGGCGGGGGAATCCTCCTTACGGAAAACATCCCGCAAAAGCGAAAGGGATACGGTCTCAATAAGTACACTTGTGCCGAACGCCGCACGGTCAGGATAATGGGGAGATGCGATCATAGCACCGTATGAAAAAAGTGCTCCGATGAGCAGAACCGCATTTTCCGCGGAAAGCTTCCTGTTTACCGTGATCCTGTGCACGATCAGCGCGCCCGCAAGTATCGCAAGCGAAGGGAAGAGATAATCCCCCGCTCCCTTAAGCATCTGGAGAAGCCTGTCGGGAACAGTCAGTGCAAGGTCTTCCGTAGAGTCGGTCTTCCTTACGAAATTTCCGGGAGCCAGAATACAGAAGCACGAACCGATAAAGGATGCGGCCACGCCCTCTGCCATCCATATCTTCCTGTTCCTTGCGGCTCCGCCATTACGGAAGCATATAAAGGTGACGACAGCCGCGGCAATGCACGACGACGGTCCCATATTCTCCGTGCTCCAGCCCGTGATCAATCCCAATAAGGGCATGAATGCACAGGCGAGGGGGATGTCCTTTTTATCCGGATCGAGCGCTCTTAAGTATACGATATAGAACAAAGCGATCCAGACCGACGAATATACATAGTTTGCACAGCCTGCCTGCCACAGCATGCTCATCCTGAAATTGGGGCAGCATGTTATGAGCATTCCGAGTGCGAGCGCATATTCCGTTATATACAGGGATGCATTTGCGGATGAAGCTTTCTTTTCCGAAGAAAGCCTCGAAAGCACGCACATAAGAAAGGCCAGGACGAGAGTTAATACAGTGTTGATCACATCGGCGGCTCTTTCCCCGCTCATCAGTGAAAGCTGCAAGAATGCGTGGGTGAACGATCTTCCGCCCCAGTTTATATAGTGCCAGATCTGTGAACCTATGACATCCCCGATTCCTTCAAGCGCGCTTCCGTCACGAAGATCGGTCGAATACCACAGATCATCCATCATGAATGGGATCCTGACATTGGAACAAAATAAAAGAAACGCCGCAAGAACGGTCGCCGTCACACATATGACAGACAGCACCGCTGCATGGGGCGTCATTTCCCGGGATGTTCTGTTTTCCTTTTCAACTTTATTCATAACTCGGATATCTTAGTAGATTATATATCATATCCGCCAAAAAGTCCTTATATGCGAAAGAACTCCGGCCGAAGCCGGAGTCTTTCATAAGATTTCAGGGGAAGAATGTTTGGGTCGTACGTCTGTCATTAATACGGTTCTGTGTAATAGACATCCTCGTAATAATCATAATTGTAATTTGCAAATTCATCTATGGTAAGTCCGGTCAGTTTTTCTATCAGCTCAACGGTCTTGGAATCATTTTCCTGAAGGTATAGATAGAAGAAATGTGTCGATGTGGACTCTTCGTTGTATACCATCTCATACCTGCATATAAGCTGGTATTTATAGATGTTTCCGTTAAGAGCGTTTAATCCGTCCTCATCATAGTTTTTCCTGAACTCATCAAAGTATACGTCCATCACCTGATGCATCTCCTCGTCGGAGAAACTGTAAACGCGGTTTCCGTAATCGTCCACCAGCTCCACTGCCAGAGGATATCCCAGCAATCCGCAGCTGAGGGGATAATTGGTATCCCTGTATTCATCGAGCTTGGAGATCTCAATAAACAGTTCCGGATCCGCTATGCGGTAGGATCTGTAAAACGGAGGTCCTGCCTTCCTGTCGAGCTCAAAATATACGTAGCCGGATATTTCGGATCCGGAATACATATCATTGCCCCCGGACAAGGTCTTAAGTCCGGTAACCGGATCCACAACGAAATATGTATAACCCGATCCTGCAGCATATTGTTCGTAAACCAGCTTATTGGCCCTGAGGATCCGCTCAGCCAGTTCAGTCGGGATTGCAACTTCCCCGTAATGATCGGTGATGAAACGGTCTTCCGACCAGGTGATATAACCGGGCTTTCCCTCGATCGGCACATAACCGCTGCCTGTATCACCCCAATAGGAATAATCAGGTTCCATACGTACATATGCTTCGGCAATATTGTTTTCCGGAACAATGTGATTGTCGAAATTGATCATATCGAACATAAATGCCGACAGGACGAGTTCAGCTGCAATGACGCTTCCTATCATCTGTCCCAGGTGATCGAAAAAGCTCCTGAAGGATTTCTTCTGGATGATCTCCAGAATTCCGAACATAAGTACAACGAACAGTGCGGTTATGACCATGCACCAGCCGGTATATCCGGTATCCCCGATGATGATCTTTGCAAACGCCGCTACGTAAAGTCCCACAAGCACGCTGTTCACGGAACGGAGAACGAATTTATATACTTTTCCGATGGTTCCGTTCTCGGCCGCTTCACTCTTTCTCGTCACATACATCCTGTATGCGACAATGAAATTGATGACACAGACAGCCAGTGTCAGGAACAGGCATACGACGGTTGAAGATGTATCAAAGTAGAAACCCAGCCTGTCCATCCTGCTGGACATCACAAAACCGTATACTACGGGAGAAACCAGCTGGGACATCCAGCCGACCTCAAGAGTATCCAGTGCCGGCCGCCAGAAATGTTCAAAAAAGTTCTGGGCCATCAAGATCATGCAAAAATACGCAACAATTGCATCCAATCCGAGACAGAGCAGATTTACCAGAGAATTGAATACGGTTCCGGATATTACCGCGGCCAACACCGCAAGGTTATAAACACATACAAATGTGATCGTTGCTCCAAGAAGCATCTGCAGACTGCAGGTAACGGCATGAGACATCACCCCGTATGACCCGAGCCTTGCGGCTATTATGATCAGTATGATCAGCCCGGATACCGCAAAGGGAACTAACCACATAAGAAAACCGTTCAGATAAATGACCGCAAACTGCTTTCCTCTTTTTACGGGGACGGAATTCATCATATCCGTCATACTCTTGCTGAACAGATGCCTGAAACCGCCGACTCCCACTATCAGTGCTCCGCACAAAGCCACTGCCACTGCCAGGGCTCCGAGATAACTGCGATACAGTGAATCTACGGAATCAAGTGCCTGACGCACCAGCATTTCGTGATCTGAGATGTTATACCAGTTGTGATATCTGGACAGGATAAAGATCGTAGCAAAAGGTCCCATCAGGAGCTGTACAACGGAAGAAAGCACAAGCATCCATTTCCTGTGTCTCAGATCTTCGACCATCAGACTCACGAGGGATATCCCGGTCTTTCCCACCGGTTCCGTTACTTGAACATTGGTATTTTCTTCTTTCATGATTTCAGCCTCTGTTACTGGATTATTATTTGGTGATTCCGGTGAAGTCATATCCCAGCACCTCCGTTTCGCTTATGAATATCTCCTCAAGAGTAAGTGGCAGGACCTCGTAGAACACGGGAACCTGTGACGTGATAACTGTCTCAACCTCCGTACGTCCGCCGCGGATAGTAAGAGTTACCAGGGAGCCCCTGTGCTCTTCGGATATCACCTTGAGATTGTTCCTTACCGTCTCCAGTGATGTGCTGTCCCTGAAGACAACCTGGACCTTGTAGATGCCCAGCTTCATATCCTCCAGATCCTTGGAAAGGATAACTCCTCCCTTGTGAAGAAGTCCCACATATTCGCATATGTCCTCAAGCTCTCTTAAGTTGTGGGAAGCGATCACGGGAGTGATCCCGAACTCTTCCATATCATGTATGAAAAGCCTCTTGACGGCCTGCCTTACGACAGGGTCAAGTCCGTCGAAGGTCTCATCGCAGAGGATATACTTACATCCCGATGCGATGCCGAGCATGATGGCAAGCTGCTTTTTCATTCCCTTGGAGAATGTCTGTATCCTGCGCTTCGGATCCAGAGAAAGACTCTTCATAAGATCATGGAATCTGTCCGAAGAGAATGTACCCGGATACATGGTCCGGTAAAATCTCTCCATCTCCTCCGCATTGGATCCCGGGTAATAATACTGGTCATCCGATATGAAGAATATCTTCTGCTTTGCGGAAGGATTTTCATAGACCGGTTCTCCGTCCACAAGGATCTCTCCCTCATCGGGCCTGCAAACCCCGCAGATGCTCCGAAGAAGGGTACTCTTACCCGCACCGTTTGTTCCCACAAGTCCGAAGACCTGTCCCTCCGGCACTTCAATTGTCACTCCCGAAAGTGCGTTTACATCATCGTATTTTTTACTGACGTTTTTTATCTCGATCATCTTACATCCCTCTCGTATGCTTTTCTGACACATTCAAGCGCTTCCTCAAGCCCGACGCTGCATGACATGGCCTTCCCGGCTGCGCTTTCCAGTTCATCAAGCACTTCCTTCTTCAGATTATTCTTCCACTGGGATTCTTCGCTGACATAATTTCCACGCCCCGTAATCGTCGTTATGTATCCTTTTTCCTCCAGAGCTGCATAAGCTCTCTGTACAGTATTGGGATTCACCGACAGATCTATGGCAAGATTCCTTACACTGGGAAGTCTTTCGCCCGGAACAAGACCGCCCTGGGCTATGAGATTCATTATTTTCTCCGCAACCTGTTCGTTCAACGGCCGCTTGTCCCTGTAATCAAGTACTATCATCTCAACCTCCGATGCTGCTGTGGTGTATTAAGACATTTAATACACTTGTGACAATAAAATAACACGGCCAAACGGCCGTGTCAACATTTTTGCATTTTAGTACGGATCTGCGTCAGATCTTGAAGCGGTAACCGACACCCCAGATGGTCTCGATATACTTTGAATCACCGCTCACATCGCCGAGCTTTTCGCGGATCTTCTTGATATGTACCGTAACGGTCGCGATATCTCCGACGGATTCCATTCCCCAGATCGTCCTGAAAAGATCGTCCTTGGTGTAGACCTTATTGGGGTTCTCGGCAAGATAAGCAAGGAGGTCGAATTCCTTGGTGGTAAATACCTTCTCTTCGCCATCCACAAATACCCTGCGGGCGGACTTATCGATCTTGATGCCGTGGATCTCTATGATGTCATTGTCATTCTTTTTGCTGCCGGCACCGACAAGTCTTTCGTACTGCGCAAGATGTGCCTTTACTCTCGCCACAAGTTCACCGGGAGAGAAGGGCTTGGTCAGATAATCGTCCGCTCCGAGGCCGAGACCACGGATCTTGTCGATATCGTCCTTCTTTGCGGAGACCATGATGATAGGGATATCCTTGGCCGCCCTGACCTTACGGCATACATCAAATCCGTCGAGACCGGGAAGCATCAGATCGAGTACGATCAGATCATAATCATTCTTTTCCGCTGCTTCGAGGCCGGTATCGCCACGGTCATAGCATTCAACCTCAAAATCATTCATCTCGAGGTAATCCTTTTCAAGATCGGCTATTTCCTTTTCGTCCTCGATTATGAGAATCTTAGCCATAAACGTCCTCCTTGTATTTCCTTATAACAAAATGCATGCAGGTTCCTTCCCCAAGCTTTGAAGTGGCCCAGATGTGACCACCGTGATCCTCTATTATCTTCTTTACTATCGACAGGCCTATTCCGCTTCCGCCCTGTGCGGTGTTTCTGGCGGAGTCGGATCTGTAGAATCTTTCAAAGATCCTTGTTATATCGCTAACGGCAATACCTTTGCCGTTATCTTCGATCTCGACTATTATGTCATCGCCGCCGTCAAGAACTCTCATGGAAATGGTCTTCGAAGGCTTGTCCATGTACTTGATGCTGTTTCCGATGATATTGTTGATGACCTTCCTGAGCTGCTCGGGATCCGCGATTATCTTCGTCTTGGAAGGCAGGGTATTGACGTAATTGAATGCGATACCCCTGGTCTCCATATCAAGTCCGACCTCTTCGATACAGTCCTTGAAATAGTCGGTAACATTGAGCTTGAGGAAATTGTACTTGATCCTGTCATTCTCAACACTTGAATAGAGGGTGAGCTCGTTCAGGAGCTTGTCCATATCAACAGCTTTATTATATATGGTCCTTAAGTATTTTTCCTGCTTCTCGGGTGTGGATGCAACTCCGTCAAGGATACCTTCCACATAACCCTTTATCGAAGTGATGGGTGTCTTAAGGTCGTGACTTATGTTCGAAATGAGCTCGCGGTTCTTCTTTTCCTGTTCGGCGCTGCGCTCCTCATTCTCACGAAGCCTCATTCTCATGTCTTCGTAATTCCTGAAAAGCTCGCCTACCTCGCCTCTTTCACCGGTGTGCTCGATGACGTAATCGAAATTTCCTTCCCTTACCTGCGTAAGTCCCTTGGACAGCTCGCTCATGGGATCGAGCATTCCCTTCTTGTTCCAGAAGGTTACTAAAAGCGCGGTGATCAGAAGTATGAGGATCATCGACACGAACATATCGACGGTGAGCTTGCGGCTCGTGACTGTGCTCGAATTTACCAGGATAAAAAGAGTACCTTTGCTTCCGTCGGGGAATACAAAATCATACTGTCTTACAAATTCCTCCAGGTCACCGAAGTAGATACCCGAATCCGCACCGGATGTTTCACTGCCGTTTTCGGGAAGCCTGTCCCAGATCTCTTCGGACATACGGGAATTGCCGGTAAAGAACAGCTCTCCGCTCCTTCTTATTATCAAAGTGGCGGACATCGAAGAAAGCTCTGCGGATACATCCTGAAGATACGCCCCGTCCTCCATACAGGAAGGATCCTCCTCGATATGCGCACAGACCTCCGTATAGAGCTCATCAACCCTGTTGACGATCTGCTCCATATTGCTTCCCAGTGAAATTCCGTCATTTCTGGAAGTATCAAGGGAAAGCCTGAGAAGACAAAAAACGATAACCATCATAACCAGCGGTACAAGAGCTACCGCCAGAAACGTTATTATCATTCTTGTATGTATCTTCATGGAAAAAAGTATAGCACAGAAAGATCGCGCCTTTGGAACATGGTGTGAACAATTTAATAAATTTTTATAAAAAGAAGCCCTTAAGGGACCGTTTCTTCGGTCCCGTCGCCTGCTTCTTCGGCGGCCTGCTGTGCCAAAAGCGAATATACGTAGGGGAAATACGCATTGTAGATGACATTTCTGTTGAACGCTATCTTATTGGCTACAATTGCGTTGTGACGCTTGATGTAAGCCTCACCGACCTCTTCGTATCCGGGGTTCGGGGTGAAGGTGCCGGTTGCGGCCCTGTAAGAGCCGACCTCCGTCTTCCAGTTATATCCGCTGTCGAAATAAAGTCCCTCGGCATCGGAAAGAACATCCCTTCCGATGTAGAGTCTCGAATCCCATTCGCATCCGAAGAGATTCAGGAGCGTGGGAAGTATATCGAGGGGAGAGGTGGGCTTGTCGATAATTATGGGATCCATATCCTCAAGGACCCCGCACCAGATGATCGCGGTATTTCTGTCACGGTCAAGCTGGGTCTCTACCTTGTAACCGTAAAGCTCATCGAGATAGGGAAGGTTTCCGAGATATCCGCCGTTGGTAAGACCGTAAGGGAAGTGGTCCGGAGCCAGTGCTATTACCGTATCATCCGCAAGGTCATTTTCCTCAAGATATTCGAGCGTATATTCCAGAGCCTTCTCAAGTTCGAGCTGGCAGGCGATATATGCCTTGACGGGTTCGGTATACTCGAGTCCCTTCTCCGCACACCATTCCTCGACTCTTTCACGGTTGCGTACGGACATGGCATTTGAAGAGAAGTTGTATCCGCTGTGTCCGCTGACCGTCATGTAATAGATATTGAAAGGCTGGTGATCGGTATAGAGCGGAAGGGTTCCCTGCATCATTTCAAGATCGCTCTCGGGCCATGCCCTTGAGATCAGCTTCTCCATTCCGTTTCCGAATCCCATGAATCCCTCGCTGTATCCGAGAAGATTGTGGGTTATGTTCCTGCTGTAATACAGGTCATCGTTATCGTGGAAGGCCATTCCGTAATAGCCCATATCGGAGCTCAGCATGGCGCCCATATTAGTATATGAACCCTGTGCGGTCATGGTGAGCATTGAGTCACCGCCCGCAAGAGGCATGAGTCCGTAGATGAGCTCGAATTCCCCGCCGGTGGTTCCTGCGGTAGCCTGCTCATAATAATCGGTAAAATTGATCCCCTTTGTGGTAAGTCTGTAAAGGGCGGGAGTAAGGTCGGGATCGATGATGCTCGAAGAGAAAGCTTCGGCACAGAAAACGATGAGGTTCTTTCCCTCAAACAGTCCCGTGTATTCATTCTTCGAAGAAGGAGTAAGTGATGCTACATACGCATTCATGTTGGAAAATGCGCCGCCGGCTTCGGCAAGTCCCGCAAAGTCTATATCATACGCATTGACGCCGTATACTACGGGTTCCGCAGCGGTAACGGTCACATCATCATTTCCCGAAACGGAAACGGCCGGAGTTACGGGAACGGGAACATCGCCCAAAGGATCGGTATAGTCAACGATAACGAACTCACTCTCGGTAACGCCGGAATTGCCGATATTTTTCACATCGAGTGCGACGGAACCGGCAAGTCCGAGGTCGACGACCGAATTCTGGAAGCTGTACCTTGGTCCGAGTTTTTCTCTGTCGATCACGCCCGCATAGGACATGATAAAAAGTGATGAGACCGCAAGAAGAAGTACGCCCGCAGGGATAAGTCCCGCGATAAAGCGTCTGCCCCTGTTGGAAAGAGGTCCTCCGCAGGGCTGCTCCATGGTCTTTTCCGTTTCATCTTCATCCTCTGTCTCGGAAAGATCTATCATCTCGATACCCTTTACCTTCTCGGGGACGGGGTATGACATTTCGATCATTCTCGTACGCTTTATGCCTTTGACAAGTCTTCTTCCGAAAATGATCCATGCGACCGAGGGAACAAGAAAAAGAAGAATATGTGAGATTCCGTCGAAACAGAATATAAGCTCCCTGATATCTCCGGCAAAGCCCTTAAGGGCATCCGTTGCCGCATTCAGAATGGTATTGATGTCATAAAAAACACTGAATTCCCTCTGTATGAAAAACTCGATCAAAAAAGAGACCGTGGAGACCAGAAGGGCCAGGGCTGCAGTGATACGTGCAAGCACGTGAGGTAACATATAGACGAGAAATGCGATGAAGCTGCCCGTTATAAACGAGACCGCAAGCATCCTTAACACGGATGCATCGAGCACCCTCGCCGAAACCGAAAATTTAAAGACCAGCTCCATATAGAAGAACGACAGTCCGAAAAACATAGTAAGTCCCAGTGCCGTTAACGGATATGATGCTTTTTTTTCGGTGTTGATTTCAGATATTGATGATTCTTTCCTGCTCATTTTAGTGCTTTCCGTTCTCAAACAGATGCCTTCGGGATCACGATCCCAAAGGCATCGAAGTAAGTCAATCTATCAGCCGTGAAGGCCTCTTGCCTGACGGTCCATGTCCTCCACAACGATATCATAGATCTCGCCGAGGCTTCTGCAATACTCAAGTATCTTCCAGGGCTCATTGGTATGGAAATGGATCTTGACCAGTTCTTCGTCGCCTGCCGCAACAAGGCTGTCGCCTACGAAATTGGCCGTGATATAATCTCTGATCTCATCCTCGTCGAGATCCTCGTTCTCGCTCTCGATGAGAAGCTGGGTGTCGTATCTGAATTCAATGCTCTGTTCCATTATAAATTCCTTTCCTTAAATCAATATCAGATCCTGGGAAGCATATCCGCTACAAGCTTTGCGCAGTGAGCGGCTGCCGCCTTTTCAAATGTAGGATAATCCTCTTCAGCCGAACCGTCCGCCTTATCGGAGATGGCTCTTATAATGACGAAGGGAACCTTGTTAAGATAAGCTCCGTGCGCGATCGAAGCACCTTCCATCTCGGCACAGTCAGCCTCAAAATTCCTGATTATCCTGTCCTTTACTTCCGAACTGGATATGAACTGGTCTCCGCTGGCAACCCTTCCGATCCGGTAGTTAAGATCGGGCTGGGTCTCTTTGATAGACTGCTCGGCAACCTCTATCAGATGCTCATCTGCCGGGAATTCCCTGATACCGAGCTGAGGCACCTCACCAACTTTATATGAAAAGATGGTGACATCAACATCATGATGAACGGCATCCCTTGAAATAAGGATGTCTCCGATGTTCAGATCATTATTGAGGGATCCGGCTACACCCGTATTTACAATATGGGTCACCTTGAAATCATCGCAGAGGATCTGCACGCACAGTGCGGCATTTACTTTTCCGATACCGCATCTGACCACAACAACATCAGTGCCTCCGATGGTTCCTTCGCAGAATTCCATCCCGGCTTTCTTTTTGACGGATATGCCCTCGATCTGTCTTTTAAGGGCACTGACCTCCAGTTCCATTGCACCGATAACACCAACTTTAGTCATACTCTCCCCCCCTGTCGATCACTGCGGATAAATCAGTCTGTCCTCGGAAATCCCGTACAGTACGTTATTCAGATATTTATTTGCAAGGAAATTAGCCATCGGAAGATTCTGATCGAGGTAATTTCCGCAGTCTTTTGCGGTCGCACCGGGAATCTCGCCTTCGTAATCCCTTATGAACTCGTACATTTCGGTAATAAGGGGAACTATGTCCCTGCTTTCAAGATCTCCGGCAAGAAGAAGATAGAATCCCGTTCTGCATCCCATGGGTCCGAAATAAACGACCCTGTCCTTCCATTCGGCATGGTTTCTGAGATAGGTGGCACCGAGATGCTCGATCGTATGCATCTCTGCGGTGTTCATGACGGGCTCTTCGTTGGGACTGGTCATACGGATATCGAAAGTGGTGACCGTTTCGCTTCCTATATGATCCTTTCTTGACACATACACTCCGGGCTGGAGCTTTATGTGATCAATGGTAAAGCTGGCTATTTTTTCCATATTTGATCTCCTCAAAACAGAGTCGGTTAGTTATACAAAACCGCAGATATTCTACCATATGCGGGAAGTTTTTTAAACAGCGGTTTTTTCCTTCATCCTGATCTCGAAATCCTCCGAAGACATGGGGCGCGCGAATACAAATCCCTGGATCATGTCACATTCCTGTTCGGCAAGGATCCGTACCTGTTCCTCGTCCTCGATACCCTCGGCGACGGTGAGCATATCCAGTTTTCTGGCAAGCTCGATGGTCTTGGCAACGACGATCCGTCCTCTTTCTCCGGCATTTTCACCCCTGAAGAATTCAGCATCGAGTTTAAGCACATCCAGAGGCATATCCTTGAGCGAATTAAGCGAAGAATATCCGGATCCGAAGTCGTCCATGGATACCTTAAATCCGTATTCCTTGAGCTTGTTTATGGTCCTTACCAGGGAATTCTTATCATCAAAGAATGCGCTCTCGGTAAGCTCTATCTCGATAAGATTTCTCGGTGCGCCGACCGCATCAACGGTATCCCTTATCTGCTCGGCAAGATCGGTCTCTATGAAATGAGCCCTGGAGATATTGACCGATACGGGTACACAATCAAAGCCCCGGTCAAGCCATTTCTTCTGGTCCTTCGCAACATTCGAGAGCATATAGTGGTCGATGTTGGTAATGAATCCGTTCTTTTCGAAGATGGGGATGAACTTTCCGGGAGCAATGAGGTTTTCCCTGCCCTCCTCATCCGTGTGCTTCCACCTGATCAGTGCCTCCGCACCCTTGAGTGCCCTTGTTTTCGGATCGTACTTTGGCTGATAATAGACCATATACTCATCGTTCTGAAGAGCAAGGCGGCAGTTTGCCTCGACCCAGTCCTGCCATTTCCTTTCCTCGATGAGGGTAAGATCGAAATAGGCTATTCCGGAATCTTCCTTATCCCCGAGAGTTCCCCTCGCGGTGCATGCATTGTTGTATTCCTGTTCGATGTCGATATCCTTACGGCGCACAAGGTGTCCGGCCGCATCCCTCATGGGAGGAATGATGACGACTCCTGCCTGATAAGTGAAGGAATTGACTTCATTGAACCTCTCCAGATCCGCGATGAGCGAATTCAGTCTCGCGGTAAGCTGATCGGTATCGGGAGCTTTGAGAAGAAGCATGAATTCCTTGGGTGCGCCATGTGCATTGAGCTCTCTTCCGGAGATATGCTTGTCGATGCATTCGCTGATACCGCGGAGTACAGCTTCACCCTCCGCTACGGAATGGCATGCACAGTATGCAGTGTACTTAACGAAGATCAGATTTACGATCGCATACTGATATGAAACATTGAAACGGCTTCTGAGTACACGGTCTCCCTTATAGAAAAACCATGTCCTGTTCTTTCCGCCCGTCACTATATCCATAAAGAGCATCTTGAGCGATCTCTTCCTGGAACGGATCTCCCTTACCATGTTTACTATGAACATATTGAATATGGTAAAGAACATCACGATGAGCATGACGACCACGAGTGCGAGCATCGACAGGTCGCTCATCTTGAAGGTCAGATATCCCTTTCCTATGAATATCTCTTTCCCCCGGTTGACCCTGCAGCCCATCCATACGGGAAGTCTGAGCTGGAACTTGGAAGTGACGTCAACGTAGAATCCGATGGTCTCGAAATGCTCCTCTTCCTCCGCATCGGTCAGGGTCAGTATCTCGGGATCGTAATTCTCATCATTCATTCCGTCCAGAGTCTTGAACACCCTGAGCAGTTCGATATTGACGTTTCCGTTCCTGCCGGCACTTAAGAAGGGATAATCTTCATCGGGATACATGATGACAGACCCGGTGATCCCGGAAAGAGTGACCTTGCCGCTCTTATCACCGCAGGTATTACCCTTATCGCCGTAGATCAGCTCTCCGGATTTATCCCTGATGATGAATTCTTTTTCCGATTCCTCCAACAGAGCCCATACCGAATCCCCGGTCTCTTCGCTCAGACTCCTGTCATAGATCCTGGCCATATAGGATACCGATTCGTACTCGGATGCAAGCTTTGCCTGCAGGACATAGTAACCCAGTATCGCAAGGACATATGTGAGCATTGCGCCCGCAAATGCGAAGAAGATCAGATACACGATAATGGACAGCCATCCGTGACCCTTTTTTAAACTTTCAACCTTTTTAAGATTTTTACTCTTCATTGATATACCCCGACAAACTATTATTATATCGCTATTTATCGGTTATATCAAAATTTCCGATTTCCTTCAGCTTTTCCTGACTCTTCATCTCGTTCATCCAGATGATATTCTCTGTGTCTTCTATCTTCATCGGGAGAGTTGTGATATTAAATTTCCCTGCGATATTTACCGCCCCGGGATCGTCGGAATTAAGGAAATATGTCCAAAGGCACCACCCTCCGTAACATATGCAGACTAGAGAAAACATCGCAAAGAACGTGGTGGCAAACCTTCCGCTCCCCCACATTATGAACGCAAACACCAGTGCAATGCCCGCGTAGATCATTCCGTTCCGGGATTTGCGCCTGATATCTTCAAGCTCCTTCCGGTAGATCTCCAGCATTCTCTTCATATGTTCGGTGTCTTTTTCGGCGGATGCCCTGAACTTGGATTTAGGCTGTTTTCTGGTGTAATCCTCAGGCTCGGTTTCGGTTATATGAACCTTCTTCAGGGAAAAGAAAAACAGAACCGCCAGGACCGCCAGTCCTCCAACGGCAAACACGATACCGCCCTTCAGGTCACCCGAATTCTTCACAAGCCCGAGCAGGCACACTATGAATAAGACAAATCCGAATATCGCAGATCCCGGAATGTTTGCTTTTCTCATCGTTATTCCTATAAACCAATCACTGATATGTCAATTATATCAAAGTTCATTCCGATAATCCGACAATTAATATTTTAACGCCCTTGGAAAACTGAACATCCCAACAGGTTCTGCCTGTAAAATGGTACAGAATGGCTAAGGATGATATAATCAATGGTATGGTGAATGCCCGGAACGGGCGGAGGTATAAATGAAAAATGTAAGACTCGGAAGAACAGATATAACCGTACCGCAGAACGGATTCGGAGCTCTGCCCATCCAGAGAGTGAATCTTGATGAGGCGGTTAAGATACTCCGGAAGGCTTATGACGGGGGAATGAGATTCTTTGATACCGCAAGAGCATACAGCGACAGTGAGATAAAGCTCGGCGCTGCCTTCGGGGACGGATATGCGGACCGGGATAAGATCATTATCGCTACCAAGACTACCGCCAAGAAACCGGAAGACTTTTGGAAGGATCTTGAGACCTCCCTTGCAAATCTCAAAACGGAATATATAGACATATACCAGTTCCATATGATGGGAGAATGCTGGAAGCCCGGTGACGGAAGCGGTATGTATGAATGCATGCTTGAAGCCAAAAAGCAGGGAAAGATCCGCCACATAAGCGGAACGGCACACAAGATCGGTGTGGCAAGGGAGATCGTTGAATCGGGTCTTTACGACACTCTCCAGTATCCCATCAGCTATCTTGCGGATGATAAAGAGATCGAACTGATAAAGCTCTGCAATTCAAATGATGTGGGACTGATCTGCATGAAGGGCCTGGCCGGCGGACTGATAACGGATTCAAGGGCCGCCATGGCATTTGTCTCACAGTTCGACGGAGCCGTACCCATCTGGGGAATACAGCGCGAAACCGAACTTGATGAATGGCTCTCCTATATGGATGACACCCCGGAATACAGCGGAGAGATAAGGGATTTTATTGAAAAGGACAGAGAAGCCCTTTCGGGCGAATTCTGCAGAGGATGCGGATACTGTATGCCCTGTACCGTGGGTATACAGATCAATCAGTGCAACAGGATAAGCCTGATGCTGAGAAGAGCTCCCAGCTCGGGATGGCTCAGTGAATACTGGCAGGCCGAGATGGAGAAAGTAAAGTCCTGTGTAGAATGCGGAGCATGTCTTCCCCGCTGCCCTTACGGACTGGATATTCCGGAACTTCTCAAGAAAAATCTCGAAGATTACCGCAAGGTACTCGCGGGGGAAGTATCAGTACGGTAAATGATCAATACGATCAGTCCGAAATTATAAAGCTGTCCTCTCTGTCGGAAATCTCATCCCGGTTCAAATACACTGCCCGAACTTCACCGGCAGTGTTTCCCTCATGATAATCGATATCCGATACGTTAAAATATTCCGGATCAGCATTTTCGGAGTTCAGGTACACGTTGTTCTTCTCCGAAATGATCTGCTTTGCCAGATCGGTTTCTTCTTCCGTAAAGACTTCAGAATAATAACGAATGAACTGTGAGCCGAATATTTCAGCCAGATCTCTGCTCCATTCTTCATCCGAGGAATTGTAGCTTTCATTCTCAAACCACTGAACATCGATCCTGCTGTTTTGATATTGCTTCAATATAGCCGTAATTCCATCCTCTCTTCTGAGCAGTTCATAAAAGATGTCGGAATGCAATTCCAAAAAGCTGAACATCATCGAATAATCGATATGTCCGTCTTCTCCGTAGTATGTCAGCATCTGGGTAAGATATGGGCTTTCGAATAATAATGCGGCAAGCTCATCGGACGGCATCGAAAAAAGGAGATCAAGCGGTGGATTGTTCGCATCGAACACTTCATCCATGTTATGCTTTCCCCATTCGGGATTGCCGGGATAAATGGGATAATAACGGGTCTCATACCATGTACTTTTTAATGAATCCTCATTTTGGGACAGATCCTCCGGCCCGCCTTCGGATACAACTTCGGAAACAGCTTCAACATTTGAATTGCCGCCGGAACTGTCTGTATGCTGAGTAAGCTCTTCATCCCGGGCATTTGCGCATCCAAACAAAGATAACAAACTCACGAGCATAATTACTCTAAGGATCTTTTTCATAAAACGCCGGCTCCTTTCTCCTTCGACAAATATGCTGAAAGCTGATCTTTCCCGTACATGATGCCTTTCACCGGGGTGAAGATATATTTCCCTTACAATAGGGATTTATACAATAGTGTATCCTTCCTCAGACAGCACACTTAAAGCTCTTTCAAAGTTTTCTTCCTTTACAAGAATATAATCTGTGTTAAAAGTTGATACCGCAAATATTCCGATGTTATTCTCCGCGAGGATTCCCGATAGTTTCGATAAGATTCCGATCAAGGAAAAATCAAGAATGCCCTGAATACGAAACCCTTTCCATCCATCATCACGCTCGGTTGTTTTTACCGGTGAATCTTCCGTCTTACAAACCAAAGAAATTTCATCATCTGTTTTTCCAACAAAGAAAAAATCTGTTGTCAGATCTATGTCCGTAATCGCCTCAACCTTGCAAACGGTCAGATCATATTCAAGTTTCTTCAGTTCCATCTGTCCCTCCGTTTACCATTGTTTGTAAAACCAAAAGATAATACTACAGAGATTACAACAAATATAAATAAATCCTGAAGCTGTATAGAACGTTATATTCCGGGATAATCGACCATCAATTCTTAGGATATCTTAGTTCTATTATTCAGACTTTTCTTCTTTACTCTTCATCTTTTGATTCGAAGATTTCATCATGGATTCTGTCAAATTCATCCTCAGTTATTGATTCGCCGTTAAAAGTAAATTCTTTATCATCTTCAGAATTCACAAATCCCATAAGTGTCATACTGTCTACCAGATTATCTGCGCCTTCGTACTTGTATAACCAATAGCAAAGTCGCCCACCATGAGTCGTATCATGATATACAATCCAATATGCATCGTCATAATATGTATACTTCAATCCTCCGGCGTTTCCACGTGCAGCTGCAAAAACATAGAGTGTTCCGTCTATGACATCAAAGTACATTCCTCCATAAGGTCCATCCAGAATAAATTCATTCTCTCCGTCATTATCTAGATCCAGCTTACCCCCAAAATAAAACGCGTCCCATGACCATTCTTCAGGCTCATAGTTCAAATCGGAGATATTAACTGTTTCGGACTCAAAACCCCATTCTTCAGGTTCCAACGGCTTCAGAACTTCTGCATCGATTTCTCCGTGCAAAAACTTGTCAAACAAATATCCCGGAGCACCTCCCTCATCGGCATATGATGCATAGTCCTCTAAATTGAATGTGTCACCGTAAAATGTAGTTGTTTCTCCTGTTTTGGGATCGACTGTAAACCAATCTGCCGTTGCCGTATGAGATTCATCTTCATTTATTACTGTCTCATAAAAGTGATACACGTAACATCCATTTTCATCTTCATGGGAAAAATCGAGATGGAACGGCGGTTCGTACGAATATTTATATGCCAGGATTTTTCTTATGGTCTCAGCGTCATATAGTATGTCTGCTGTTGTATCTTGTTGATTATCATCTGCGACACCTATAGAAGCATTGCCTAAATCATCGCTGTCTTCAACGATATAATCCTCAACCGTAACGGTATTATTATTCTGACACCCAGCTATGCAGGTTATGATAATACCCGTAAGAACAAAATACTTAAATCGTTTCATATATCACCTCATCTAATTCTAAACTATCCAGGAATATATTCCGATTAATCTTACCATGTCATTGCCGCCCTATCTGAAGCAATAAATGTTGATGTGTATTTGCATCGCCCTTACTCATATACTTGATTTCTTCTCTACCGCCTAAAACAAGAGCAGGAACAAAGAAGAAAGCTTCGTTATGCTTTAGAATTCCGAGTTTTGCTATTGCCTGATCATACAAGCTCTTCCTTAAAATATCTTCTTGAATCTTAGTATCTATAATGAAGCTTTTGAAGAATTCCTCATATGAATATGCACATACTTCAATTTTACGATAATGGATATTCAACAACGAAACATCATTTTCTTCTTCATCCAGTTTTCTAAAGTAGAAAATATCACCAAAAGCAGAAACCAATATAGGTATCTTCTTGAAATCCTGGGTTCCAAGCCATGAATACAGGCTGTGCATATAATCTCTCGGATCTACCACTTTGATTAAGCCATCACCATAGTCGCCGAACCCATACTCCTGCCAAAGATATCCAATCTCCGACGGAAGCATCTTATCAGCAAATTCCATAAGATTTTTATCTGGTTTCGTCAGTTCAGTACCCGGTGTATATACCTTAACAAAATTGTCAATCAAATCTTTATTCATATTAGCATTCCTCTCAATAATCCCAAACAGCGCAAATTTGCAAAAATGACTAGAGTAAGGAAATTTTGCATGCACCTCCTATATATTGCTATCTTCCAAGATAATGTTCCACATCCGCTTCCGACACATGAATTTATAGTTGCACCTCTTTTTTATCAATCTTTTCCAGCAGAGTAAAATCCACGGCACCACAAGAGGATTCAATTTTTTCAATTAGACTAAAATGCCATTGTTCAAATCCTGCATCCAAAAGTGATATTGCATTCGATCTTTCTATGAAACGATGCCCCCAATAATATAAACTGTACAGGATTTCTTTCTTGGTGATTCCGGATTCATTTATGATTTGTGTTTGATAGTCTGACAGAAATTTACAATGACGATAATATAGCTTCAAAATCTCGTCATCATAGGCAGAGTCATCCGTTTGAAACTGATATACTTTTTCTAAATGTGTAATATTTGTTATCAATTGCTGTATCAACACACACTCCTTCATATCCGCATTTGAAACAATTTATTTTCCAAATTAACTGTGTATACTATTTAAAAGCGGCAAGTCTATTTAACTTACCGCCCATAATCATCAACTTATCTTCTTTGCAACGATGAGATATCTGTGGATTGTACCTTCTACAAATCCATTCTTATCAATCTCTTCCTGCATTTCAAGAAGCTTGTCAAAGCATTTATCTACAGAAAATTCCGGGAACTCCCATTCTATGATGTGAGCAAACCAGACAAAAGCACCAACATCATAAAAGCGAATTGGTCTGAATGCTTCCTCTGCTCTGACAACCTGTAGTCCTGCAACCTCGAACTTTTTCTTCTGAATAGATAGTTCAAGCTCTGGGAATGGCTTTGGCACATCAGGCAGGACCATCTTTACAAGGTCTCTGTCATTCTCACCGCCCACCTGCTCAGTAATGAATAATCCGTTTGGTCTCAGCAGTCTGGCTGTTTCTACAGGATCAAAGTCGCCATGTCTATTTATAATCATGTCAAAAGAGCTATCTGCAAAAGGAACCTTTGAAGCATCATCACAAGACTTGAAATCAATTCCAAGCGGCAGCAATTCTTTCTTGCATAGCTCAACATTTGGTGCGTAACCTTCTGTAGCCGCAGTGTTGCTATAAGGATGTCCAAGAGATAAAAGGAACTCTCCACCGCCTGTATCAAAATCCAACAGTTTCATACTGTCTATGCGATTCTCGTCAATTATCTGCTTATAGTCCCAAGGAAGATCTTCCTCCTCTTCATATCTGTCATGAATATGAGAAAAATCCCAACCATGTATGTGAGCTATCTTCTCCTCTGCTTCCCAATCTTTTCTTAATTCTGTTATTCTTTCTGTATTCATATCTGCTCCTTTTCAAATAATTGTTTATAGTCTTATTTGTTCGGTGCAGTATGTGACAGCAAAACATTCCCTTAACCTCGGTACAACCTGCTGTCAGCACTAAAACTGCACCGAGTAATTATCTCGTATTCTCATGATTACCTCCCATATGACCTCTGTTTATCCAGATTGCCACATCAATGAATAATATACTAAGCTCAAAAAAAGTGGATTACTTGTTTTCTGAAAATCTTTAGTCGTTTATGCTGTAATATAGTATGCATTCATACTAACATAACTCTTGACGAAATTCACGAAATTATATATAGACAAAACGAGCTGAACAATGGATATTTAACCAACATTCAGCTCGTAATTATCTTAGGATATCTCATTTACAGAAAAACTTTCACACACTCGCAAATGTTCTCGGAAGACCGCCTTCCATCTGCAGTGTCAGATTATCTCCCGGGCCGATTTCGACTATCCGCAGATATAGTGATCTGGGCATTTCATCCCCGAAAGATTCTTCCGATTCCTTTGTGCCGGTCAGCTTGATCTCAAAAGAAGCGTCTTCATTTGGGCCTATCACAAGCCCTTCACCGGTTTCAAGATCCTTGTCTGCCAATATATATACACTTCTGGAATCAAATATGCCACGAGGACCATAATTATCTGCAAACCCCCTGACAATAAAACTGACCGGTGCATCCAGGTTGTTATGAACATATACGGTTGCGGTGATCTCGATGGTATTCCCATCGATCGATCTGTCATGATAGACAGTCTTATCATTATCTATGGTCAATCCTTCGAAAAGAGTATACTGATCTCCGTCAACAGTCACATCATAGTATCTCATCATTTCTGAGCCTACAATGACAATGAATTCATTGTCAGAAGTCCACCGAACATCAAAGTCCGCACTCCAGTTAGCATCTGTTTCCTCAACACAAATGCTGTCTGCTCCATTCTGTTCTTTCTCTTTTGGAAATGGTTCCCCGTTATCCGTTTCAAAAAAGACTGCACTCCACCCTCCGGTCGCACCCAAACTGACCTGTACCACTTCAGCCTGATACTCTCCGGATGGCGAAACAAATGTCTTGGTTATATAACCGGTTTGATTATTCTCACATCCACCCAAAAACGCCAAAGACAGTCCGGCTATGATCATACCGGCAATGAACCGCTGCGTTATTCTTTTAAAATCATTTGGCAATATACTCACCGCTCGCTTCATCATACTCATAATCGGTACAATTTATCTCAACAAATCGGTTTTCGGTTACATCATAGCTATACTGCATCGCACTGTACGAAGCGGCACTCGAGGTGATTCGGCCTGTAATAAGCATATTTTCCGTGTCGATGTCATAATTCGGTATTTCTTCAAAGGATTTGCAATATACAAATCCCTTGTCCGTATAAACATATGCACAACTGTACATCACTCCGCGAGAGCCCTGCTGTCCAAGGAAAATGACAATATCATCCTTACCGTCAAACGTTACATCTTCAAGTTTTGCGTTAAAATCACACGCATACCCGACATAGCGGTCGGAATCCCAATCTTCATCATTTACGGAAGGATAATCTACTTCAAATGACTTTATATCGTCTCCGTCCATATAGAAAAAATAATCTCTGCTATGCTTATATTCCCCTTCGGGTTGTTCTTTATAACAGATCCGGACACGATAACACCGCTTCTCATCGTCAACCCATTCTTCAGATTCAATTTCTTCGTCATCAAAGAGCTGAACTGATTTAATTGCAAATTTCATCAGTTCATTGGTCTTGTTCAGATCATACATTCTTATATCTGTTACTTTGTCACCGGATACAACAAAAACAAGTGAATAATTCAGATATGCATATGTGATATCCGACCATTCTGCATTTGCTTCATCTACGGTTATGCTGTCCGGTTTTCCGTAAGAATCTGCTATATCACTGACGGAATCGCCTGCCTTAACTCCCCTGAACGTCTCCACCTGTTTTAAGGATATATGCCCTATATATGTATCTGCCCCCTCTCTTTCCAGGGACGGGGAAACAAAAACGACCTTAAACCCATATTCAAATTCCGATTGTGACGGATAGACCATTTCCCAATAATACCCATCGCTATTGGTACTTACATATCCATAGTTATTCTGTTCGTATTCGTCAGGATATCCCAGAGCGTCTACATAATCGCTCCAAGAACTCGAAATGCTAAAAGTGTTTCCTGCATATTCAAAAGAAAAATCCTGCTCCGAGAGTTCAATCTTTTCTGATTCAGCAAATACGTCGCTCGATCCCTCATTAACAGCTTCTTCAATTACCTGTTCAACCTCGTCATTTTCCTGACTGACAGGCTGCGCAACCGATGATTGTTTTTGACATCCGGTTACACAGACTAAAAGGCCGAGAACAACTAAATATTTTAATCTTTTCATTTTTGCTCCTTATTACATCGAAACGGGATATCCCTACTCCGCTCTATCGCTACAGAGCCTCCCGCCGTCCCGATTATCAAGTCTTAATATGCATCGGTGATCTCGATGGAGATCAGCCTGTATCCGTAGGTGTTGTCAGATTCTTCTATCGTAACGTCAGCCGTCCATAACAACCCATCAGGCGCTAAAACATCATATGTCAGGACATACCGGTGGCCTTCTTTGGAAACATCCGTGATCTCCCATTCTACGACGTCGCCGATCATTCCCATTTCCAGATATATACAATCATCATCCGGGTTATAATAAACCGAGTACTCACCGTGATAAGAATCATCCAAATTTGCCAGAAGATTTTCCGCATCCTCCTCCATAAATACTTCTTCCACCAGATATTTCCATTCATCGTAAGGCATTTTGACAAGATAAACGGGAACAGCTTCCGGCTCGCTGTCCGGTTCGTATGACACATGCTCCTCATACATTTCCGTTTCATAGAAGATACAGCTTACCGAAAAGAGCATTACCCGCACATTATAAAAATCCATCGAGCTCAGATAATCTCCGCCTGATGTATCACCCGGGAGCAATTCCTTCGCACACAATCCAAACATGCAGATCGTCTTATAAGACAATCCCATTTTCAGTGCTTCCGTATCTTCGATAATAACCAGCCAGTCATGCGATAACACCAAAGCTCCGGTGACATCTTCTTCCTCATAGCTCAAATCTGTCCGTGTTACAAGAAGTAATCCATCCTCTATTCCGTCTATCATAAAATCGTAGTACTTACCGCCATCAAGCGCATATCCATGCCTCTCTGCCGGATCATATACAATTACCACGTATGAATCGGTATAGAAAGTACCGCAGATATCTTCATATCCGTCTTCCGTCATATCAAACATACAGATATTTACAGGCATAGCCCCCGAAAAGCCGGATTTATTATCGACATAATCAAAAAACTCGTTCATTGCTTCATCTGGAACATCATTAAATGTTTGCGGATGATACTCCATGGAATTGACGGAATCCACATGAAGAGCCACATCATGAGCAGGCATTATGAATGAAATGACGAAACCTTTCTTATCATCGTAATCACGCTTCAGTTCGACATCTTCGCTGTCCGTGTAGAAAGAATAATCCGTATCGGTCGCGATAATGTTGTAATAAACTTTGACCTTGTCGCCTTCGGCATAAGATGTTTTCTTCGATTCAAATCCATAATCCAGAATAAGCTGATATTTTACGGTATCATCCTGCTCATCCTCGACAACAGGCTCCGGTTGTTCTGCTACATCTTTTCCGCATCCCGAAAAGATAAGCATCAGAGATAACATCATAAGGCCAAATAATTTTTTCATATGATCTCCCTTTCATAAAGAAACCGATAGTACGTTACTTCGGAAAATTTCTTATTTCCAATCAACCAACAGAAATTGTCTATATCCGGAATAAACAGTTGTATTTGTGTCATCATCTACAGAATAAACTATATAATACACATCCTCATCATCCGTTGTTCCTGTGCCGCGGTATATTCTTTCAACATACAAAATGTATTTTCCGTTTGGAGAAGGAACAATCTGCTCAATCCATTCGGCACCGGCCTTCTCAACCAATAACCGATACTCATAAGATGATGTATCCGGATCCCGATGATCTTCAAATACGGCAGCATCTTCTGTTTTTACCAATCCCCAAGCCCATAACCGGTAACATTGATTGTCCCAAGAATCCTTAAAGATTATATTTTCATAATCCTCTATAGATCGGTATTTCTGTGATAAATCAATATGAAAACCTGACAAATATGAGATCAATCCCATAGAAACAACCAGAAAAAATATAATTACAGCAAATATCATTTTACGTGATTTATTCACATTAGTTTTTTCTGATCTATTACCCATGATGATACAATTATTTCAATAATCAAAAAATCGTTCGCAGTTTATCTTCCGGTATTATTTACCATCAATTTATCTCGAAATCTCGAAGAAAATGTTGAAAAACTTCTTCTCTTTCTCTGGCAGTTTCATAATAAGGTAATCCGTATTTCTCGCACTGTTCTTTCATAAGAATACTTTGCTCAACGATATATTCTGCACCTTCCAGAAGTTCTTCATCCGATTTATAGAAGGTATAATCTTTCTCTGTATCATATTTTTTCTGAATCAGAAATCGTTCTTCAGGCGTCACATCAGATGTGATGAAATATACGATCTCACAATTTGCCCCTCGGATGTATTTATCATAGTCTTCAGGCAAAAGCTGATACATATCCATCACCATTCCCGGTGCAAATTCATCATATTCACCGCTGTCCAGCATAGCTCGTACAAATGGAGCCATTTTACTGCTGATAATACGAAGGGTATCCAGCGAAGATAATCCTTGATATGTACTCACTCCGGTCTCAGGAAAACACTTTTCAAATCCAGCAATGATTGAATCCATGCTGATATGCTGATACCCATATTCTTGTGACAATATATGTGAAACTGTACTTTTCCCGGATCTCGGGACGCCTGCTATGATGATATTATTCTTCATGTTGTTTCCTCAGAAAGTTATCTGAAATATATTTCCCATTTAAATTGATAATGGAACCTTTGGCAAAGCCGCCTAAATTGTCGGGGCAATTCGCAATAACAAAATCAGCTTGTTCATCTGTAAGATTCCAAAACGCCTTAATGTTATAAGGTCCATCATTGGAGCATCCCAGGATTTTACTCGTCTTTAATTGTGCCAAAGCAGCACATAATAATTCGTGATCAAATCCAGCTCTGTTTGTAATCTCCTTATATTTTTTGTCATGTATAAACTCGTTAAAAAAATAAACAAACTTAATCCTGGCATTTTCGCCTTCGTTATAGCCGGCCTTGTGCATTCCGCTTATATATATGTTTGAATAATCCTTGTCTTCCATATGCAGTTATCCTGAAATATAACTAACTCTATTACATGTTGTTCCACAGCTCAAAAATCCTTTGCGGTAGTTCATTCAGATCATTTCCCAAATACGATATATATTCCTCTTCAATCGTCTCAGGAAGATTCAAATAAAAACCTTCTGAATTAACTCCATACAGTTCACTTGCGCCATCAGAACCTATTATTATCGTTTCTGCCGGCAGAAATTCCTTTATAGTCAATAAAACCGGGATTTACAACACCATCACCCTGCATCTGATTAGCCATTTTTTCTCCCACTAACGAATAATTCATTCATTACGAGATTGCTCAACAATCTTATTGAACTTTGTCACATGATTGGCAATTCTCTTTTCATTGCCCTCTATTGCTAACATTGGCTTACGTTTTCCAACAAGAAGAACTCCGGGCTTGTCACCTTTAAGGGTTTTCTCATTATAGACCATTGTTTCTATATAAGGCTTCAATGCATATCCCTCAAGATTAGGACATTTGCCTACCAGCCATGCCACCTCTTCCATGGTAAAAAGATTCGTCGGAAAATCAAACACTTCCAATGCCTTCATTTTGGGGATAAATGATATGTCCATATCTTTAATTGTCTTTCCGCTAAAACTTAGACGACGGATATCCGTATCTGCCAGAGGTCTCAGGCTTTCAAGCTCTGAAGTTCTCCAAACAGCATCTCCAAATCCGAACCATTCAAGTGTAGGTGCCTTTTCCACGCCGGACAGATCATGGAGTTTACAGAAGTCACTGATTTCCAATGCCTTTAAAGAATAGTTCTTGCTCATGTCCCAAAACTTCGTAATTTTCTGATTATGAAACCAATATAAAGCCTCTAATTCAGGCAATGTCTCAAGCAGAGACCAATCTTCAACTCCCTTATTCTTGAAGAAATTGATATATCGGAACTGTTGGCCGTAAGTCCTGATAAAGTATTCGAATGTGTCCTGCCGCAGGCCGCTGATACTTACCGACTTTGCATTAGGATATTCTGCGATTCTGTCAATCTCTTCTTTCCGAATCACCCCACCGGACACATCCGCATTAGATGCTTTTATCAGCAACTGTGTCCATCTTGAGTCCTTGTCAATCGCCGGATAATTCCATTCTTTCTGTGCCAGGGTTTCAAAGTTGTACGCATGAATATCCATTTGGTTATTCCTCAATCTTCAATTTGCAATCGTGTCCTGAATTATCACAGTCCAATATTATTTCCACGATTGTATTAAACAATTGTTCACCCAACTCTTTCCGGCTTTTTCCCGCATTGACCCAAGTTATAATCAATTCTTCACCTGGATCATGTACCCCAAATCCACCACGCAATATATCATTAAATGCATCAAGATTATGTCCGGTCTTCCAACTCAGATCTCTTGTAAGCAATTTATCTATTTCGGAATAAAATTCTTCTTCATTTGAGAAATTATTACCATCTATAGTGATTTGTTTCATATACTTCCTCGTAACCGAATCGGCTTATCCTTCCGAATATTCTTTTATTACCTTAATATTGCCGATAATATGCTTATTGAAATCCTCCAATTCCTCGGCCGGGACCCACAATTCCCGATGATAATCAGCACCAACTGCATGAGGTTCATATTTTGAGCAAAATTCATCCTCTACCTCAAATTCCGTTACATATCCTTTATGATCATCGTTATATTTAACATTCCAATTTGATGCAATCTCTGTAGCATATTTCTCGTTAAGTACAGGATAAAAAATAGGCTGATCGGGTAATCTCGGAGGAAAAGCCTTATTTCCACTCTGAACGATCAATTCCAATTCTTTTGTTCCTACAGGTCTATACAATATCATCTCATCTCTCCGATAAACTGAAATATATTCCGATTTTATGAATGTTTATGTTTCCAAAAATCATCCATTGTTTTTTTTACTTCTTCTGGATCTCGAATCTGATAAAATTCTCCATTTTCATCGTAGCTATAAATGTTTTTAAAAACATCAGGCATTGCTTCGTATTGTTTTTCAACCTGTTCATAAAGCTCAATGAAGCACTGATAATTATATGTTTTCACAAGA